>ENA-OSEO01000889-OSEO01000889.1-sediment-metagenome-genome-assembly--contig:-NODE-889-length-64633-cov-5.939711_pt1 | contig 64633 bp, 59 predicted proteins | sample MGYA00237883_ERZ534232 | MGnify/ENA metagenome assembly ERZ534232
ACCAGTGAATGAGAAGTGATCGCGCCCTCGGCACACCGGATCACCGAAGCGCCATCGGTGCCGCCGTCGCCGCTGACTAATGCCTGTCCCGCCTCAAGGTAGCCGATGGAGACTAGTCCTGGCAGGGCCCAGAACACGTCGGCCAGGTCTTCATTGAGTTGAAGACGCTTCGCGCCAGCACTACTGAACGGATCCAGCTCGGTGATCAGAACTGATTTGTCGCCAACCAGGTCCATATAGGCCTCTATGCGGTCGGTCACCGCAAACTGTGTAGAGCCCACAATCGATATGCAAATGATAACGACCGCCACTCCCGCAGCGGCTAGCAGCCTGAAGATGCGCGACCGATAGTAACGGACGGACTGGGGCTCCCTTATCGCCTGTATCGGATCAACGCTGGCGATGGCTGATGCGGGGATGAAGCTTGCCAGACCGCAGGTGATCAGCCCCAGGATGCCAACTGGGATAACTGTCTCAATCCTAACCAATACCTCTTCATGCAGTAAGTTGCCAAGCAATGGTGCCGTGAGGAAGCCGACAAGTAGCCCTGCACCGATCCCAATGGAGGACAACGCCAGGCCGTAGGAAAGGTATTGATTCTGAACCGACGAGCGTGTTGCACCAAGAGCTCTGCGGATACCCGTGGCCCGGACCCGGGTTGCTCCCTCGGCGAGAAGCAGACTCGCCAGGCCCATGCTGGAAACAAGCAACGCCACACCGCCAACTGTGGCGTAGGCACCCCCGTACCCCTCTCGAATACGGACATAGGATGTCTTGAGGGCGTTGGGAACCCGCAAGGTCACGGCGCCCGCCCCATTGGTGTGCGTGTCGACGGCCTGTCGTACGGACTCAATCGCGATGTCGGCTTCACCCTGGACTGGCACAATCCAGTATCGGCCAGATGCCATAGGCCCAGCGACGGCGCCCCCCAGGGGGGGCAGCTTGGGCGCAAACGGATGCCTAACAAACACCCGGTCGCTGAAATGTTCGCCGAACCCGTCGGCGATCTCGTTCAGAATCCCGCAGACCACCAATTGGTGGCCAAAATAGGCGTTGGGCCCCAGGGTGGACCCGACGCTCAAGCCATGGTCTTTGGCCACCTGTGGACTGACGACGCACTCGTTGATAAGGCCATGCTCATCGAGCCACCGTCCTTGCTTGATGGTCAGACCTCGAATCCTGGCAAAGCAAGTCGAGACCGAGGTGAGAGAGAACCCGGAAAACAGCTTCTCATCACCCATGAACGCCGTTGCCACCGGCCCGACCCACTGCTCCAGAGCAACCTCTGCAATACCACGCTGACTGTCGCTGAGCAGCAGAACAAGTCGAGGATCAATCACGGGCTTGCTGAGGGCACCCTCCAAAAGACCGGTCGGGAAGTAGTTCACCTCGATGGCCTCGGCCTGGGTCTCTTCGACAACTCGATCGATGGTGCGAAGGAACCCATCCTTCATCCCGAAGACAGACGTCAAAAAAAGCGTTGAGAGGAAAAGGGCAACGACGACCGCGATCGCGGATGGCTTGATCCTTCTCATTTCCTGCCTAGCCTCCAAAGGGAGTCGCGCCTTGGGGTGATGTCAGTTTTTGACACAGACCAATGCAGTTCCTTTTTGGAGTGCACTTGCCTAGGAAGCTAATGGCTGGTCCTGGTCCAGTCTCCAGCAGTCGTGGGAGATGCTTGGGATTGACCCTTCTGATGGCTGGCCTACCCACTTGCTCTGCTCGCCTCAATCCGCCGTGCGCAACTCCAGCTTCGCCTACCTAACCAAGCCCGAACCTCGCCCCCGTCTCACAGGTCACCAACCGGTCGCCGAACGTCTGAAACATCAAATGGCTCTGCCGCGCGCCGACGCAGTGACCAAAGGCCAGCTTAGTAACGCCGAAGTCCTGGAGTTCCCGGGTCACACGCGCAACGACATCGTCACCTGAGCGGAGCAAGTGCGGCCCGCCAATGATCGTGTGCACCCGGTCAACGCCCGTCACAGCCGTCAGATGGCGAAGAATATTGATCACGCCGGCATGGGCGCAGCCAAGCAGCACGGCCAGCCCTGCAGGGGTTACTATGCCGATTGACAGGTCATCCAGTGCTGGATCAGGCTCATACGCGCCTGCGGCGGTCCGCCGGAAGAGCGTGGGCTCCGGCACCTCAAAGTCCGTCGTCCGAGGCACCGGGCCTGACGCCCAGATGCCAGGTGCGATCTCCGCGGGACCGGTCAGGTAGGTGTACCGGGCACCGAGGGCAGCATATCGGGCCTCGGTCAGCGGCGCGCCGATGTACTGCGGCGGGGCTGTGCCAGCGATGCGGTATTTGGCGTCCCATACCCCGGGGCACGCGATGACCTCGGCCTGACCAACCTTGGCAAGCAAGGCCTCGAGCCCACCCGTGTGATCGTCGTGGCCGTGGCTTAGCACCACGCTGCGGGCATCAGCCAGGCTGATCCCCAGGCGATCCGCGTTGTGGAGCAGGCAATGGCCAGCTCCAGTGTCAAAGAGCAGGGCCCCGTTGTCGTCCGTAATCCAAAAAGCCAGGCCGTGCTCTCCCCAGAAACCGCGCCGTGTACAGGTATCCTCAACGATGACCGTGACGTCGACAGGCATCGGGCATTCCTCCAATCGGTGGTTGTGCCAGCACGTTGTCATTCGCCGCCCCTTAGCGGCGAGCCTACCCACCTATTGGTAGCCAAACAACGGGGGAAAGGCGAAGACGACGAAGGCAAACCAGACCAGATAGACGGGCAGGTAGCGCACCTGCCAGGCCAGCACGCGCTCGAAGGTGGCACGCCCCGCCGCAACCCTGCCATAGGCAATGGCGAGCCCGGCAAGGTTGATCAACAGCAACACGTTTTCGCCCAGGGCAGCTGCTTTGTTGGCGCTGAAGCCGTACTCAAGCAGACGCGCACCGATGCCGTATAGGGCCAGGAGGTCAATGATCATGGCCGCGACGATCAATGCGAGGTTGAGCTTGTGCGGCCAGCCAAATCCGACTTGGGTGTCCCGTCGCGCCGATAGATCGTAGAGCACCATGCCGACCACGAGCAGCAACAATACGTCGATCAGGATCAGGATCTCCCGGTTGCCCAGGGCACCGATCCCCTGGACGGCAACGGCGGCGATGAAGGCGACCATCATCACCAAAAACAGCGGGATGAAGATCCGGGCGAGAACTGGCGCCAGGTTTTCGATTAGGCTGCGCTTCTTCTCGACAAGGTAGGCCGCGATCACCGGAGTCGCCAGCAGGATGCTTAGTCCCAGGTATTCAACCGCGACGAGCGCGACATCGATGCCGATCGCCGCAAAAAAGGCAATCACCAGGCCGACGAAGACCACGCCACCACACAGGATCAGCACGCCATAGAGAAAGGCCTCGCCGGTAAAGCGCATGAAATCGAGCGGGAGCCGCACTGTCCGCCAGTCGTCGCCGGCATAGGCCAGCCCCAACAACAGCCAGAGCAGGAGAGGTAGATGTAGGGCGACCAGCAGCGATGTCGCCCCGCCTGCCGCAAACGGATAGGCGTTGGCGGCGACGGCGCCCGCGACAACGATTGCAGCGATCGCGGCGAGTATCGCCGGAGCAAAGCGGCGGCGCAGGTAGTAGACCAGGATTAGCACCGGCACGACAAAGAGGCCGATGTTGCGTAGGTAGATCTCGATGCCAGCATCATCCAACGAGACCCCAAGCAAGCGGGGCACCTTGCCAAGCAATGCGGCGGCCAGGGCTGCGACGAGGACAAATGCGGTTTCGCGGGCGTTGGCACCGGGCTCTGGCGAGGCAGAAGTCGGCGAATCGTACGTCTGCCGCCAGGCCAGGTCCGCATCGATGATTGCGAGCCGTTGCACAACATCGCTCACGTCGCCCAGACGCCTGACTGCAACCAGCATGGCTTCGTCGACGGTCAGTCCGAGACTGAGCAGCGACTCGACCTCGTCCCGCAGGTGGTCCTCAAGCTCCTGTGCGTCCTCTGCCGGCAGGCCGGCCGCGGCGTCCAATTCGTTGCGCCAACGCGCAATTGCCGCGTCAAGTCCGTGATCCATCTGTCTGCTCTCCCTCCGCCACAACGCCAAATCCCTGTCGTTGGAGCACACCCAGGACGACACGCCACTCGGCAGCTTGCTGCGCCAGCTCCGTCCGTCCGGCGGCGGTGATGGAGTATGACCTGCGTCTCCGGCCCGACTCCGCCGTTCGCCAATCCGACGAAACCAACCCGCGCAACTCAAGACGATGCAGTACCGGGTAGAGCATGCCCTCCGACCATTGCAGGGAGCCATCCGAGGCTGCGCGGACTCTGCGGATCAGGTCGTAGCCGTACCCCTCGCCTTCGGCCAGCAGCGCCAGCACGAGCGGGGTGACAAATGCCGCAGTCAGGTCACGATTGATCCGCATGGTCAGAGTATACCTAGATTAGCTAGGTATAGCAACGAGAATCACCGCCTTTGAGCGGCGGTCTACCAAGGGCCGGACAGGGCATTGATCGTCCGGTGACGAATCGGGTGAGGTCGCTCGGCTCTCCGTCGATTTGCTCACCTTGGGAGGCACGATCTCGGATGTCGTTCTTGCGCAGTATGTTTGCAGCCACAAAAGCCGATCCCGTGGCAGAAGTCTTAGCCCGGTTGCTCGGACACCGGGAGTTTACGTGGGAGTTTGTGCCCGTGCTTGGACTTGGTCGCATCTATGAGGTCAGATCGCAGGGCCAATCCCTCTACTTGACGATCCTGCCCTACGGTGAGACTTGTGCAGACAGACTCGCTACGGTCGAGCGCAGGTTGCGCGCGGGAGACGTGGCACCGCAGATCCTCGCGACCAAAGACTGCGAGCCCTTGTTGGACGGGCACGCAATTGTCCTCTCGGACGCTATGTTGGCACGGCCGTTGCCTATCGGCGAGTAAGATCGTACGGCATCACAAGCAACTCCCCATTTGACCACACCCCTCGCACAAGGCAAATAATGTCATTCGCGAAGCTTGTTCGAAGGAGTCGGCCTTGGTGCGTCCAATTAATCCCATTATTTCAAAGGAGTGACGTTATGACCACTATCCGCCAGCCCGACGATCTTGGCAGGGTTGTGTTGCCGGTCATCATGCGTCGCGATCTTGGCATCAGTGCCGGTACCGGCGTTGAGATCCAGGTTGAGGGACAAAGCCTGATTGTGAGGAAATGGCGACCTCGCTGCATCTTCTGCAACGCGGAGACAGATTATGAGTGGCAAGGCAGACCGGTCTGCGAGACATGCCGGGACGAGATGGGGGCAAAGCTTAGGTAAGATATTGCAGCTGTGCTCTTACCGCGGTGCGGTGCGGTCTGCCGGAGTGCGTCCCCATTGCTGCTTGGTCAGGGGCGAGCGGATCGCTTCCAGGGCAAAGGGGTTTCCATGCCCGGGGTAGACGTAAGTTGCTCCAAGGGAGATCAGTTTGTCCCAGCTGCGCCGGAGCTCGTCCGGATGATCGGCAAAGATCGGCAGGTCTGGTTGCAGCCTAAACGGCGCGCCGCTGTGCGCCATACATCCGACAAATGCCTGGCCGGTGGAGAGCAGGACGCTGAGAGAGCCATCGGTGTGGCCAGGCGTATGGATGATCTTGCCGTCGACCCCGTAGTCGGCCAGCGCCAGGCCCTGATCTCCGATCACCAGGTCCACATGCGCGCGGCACCTGCTGGCCAGGGCCGGCATGAGCGGCGCAAGGGCTGGCCACATGACTGCGCCCCAGCCGGTCTGAGGCGTCGGAGTGGTGATGCGGCGACCCTCAACGAGGTCCGCATCGGCGACATGGGCGGCGAGCGTAGCTCCGGTCAGGCGTTGGATTGCAGCGGCAGAGCCAGCATGATCAAAGTGGCCGTGGGTCAGCACGATGAGCCGGATTTCATCCGGTCTAACCGGCGTCTTTGCCAACTGCTTGGCAAATGACCCTGCCTGCCAGGGCATGCCTGCATCGACCAAGATCGCGCCGCGGTCGCGAATTACGTAACACCTGGTTAGCCCCAAGCGCAAGGGATAGACCGCAGTGCCCATCGTGCGTAGTCCTCTCCAGTGATCGCAATTGGACTGCTGCTCATTCATGCAATCACGTAGCGATTGATGTGACGTGGTTCAATTATACAGGATTGGGCAAAGCCACCGACGCCCCGGCAAAGCCGGGGGCCAGTAGCTATGTCTGCAATGCTGGAGTCCGCCGCCGTCCTGGGTCAGATCGTCCCTACTCCGGCACTAGTGGGCCCTGCCCAACGACGAGCTTGCCCCGAAAATACATCCGCCGCGTTTTATCCGCGTCGTCTGTCGCCCAAGCCTCAAATCCCTTGGCGGCGATCTTTGCCAGGTTGAAGACCTTGTAGTTGTGCGGATAGCGGTCCGCACCGTCTGCCGTCGGTGCGAGCTTTGCGCACGGGAAGGATGCGCACTCGCTGCAGAACTCGACTCCGTGCTCGTTTGCGCAAGCAAGCGTCGCACATGAGGACCACGCCAGCCTACAGCCTCCAGATGCGCGGCAGCCCGGGCACGCAATCTCCTCCGGTGAGCGGCCGAGGCGTTGGGCAAAGGCTGAGCGCAGGGCGGGTGTGATGTTGTGCTCATGCATATCGCAGTTGAAGCAGTCCAGGCCACAGGGTGCGGTGAGTTGCCGTTTGGCCTCGATTGTCAGTGGTGCAGCGTTGTTGGCGGCGATCGAGGAAGGTGCCATCGGAGCAAGACCTCCATATTCGCTATTGTTTGTAGAACAATGTTCTATAGGATTATAGGCCTTTTCAGTGGTATATTGTCAATAGTGAAGAACAGTGTTCTGTGTGGAGGAGTTGACAGTGGATTCCGAGATCAGCACGCGCACCGCTATCAAGGAGGCGGCTCTGCAGGCCTTCTGCCGGCTCGGTTTCGAGCATGCCAAGATGAGGGATATCGCCCAGGCGGCCGGCGTGCAAGTCTCCGTGATTTACTACCACTATGCATCTAAAGAGGACCTCTACACGGAGGCGGTGTTTGACGGTATCGTGGCCCTCTTTGCCGCCTTGCGTGACAGGGTTAGTTTTGCGCGTGAGCGGACGCTCCCGGTAATCCTAGCTGACCTACTTGCGGTGCGATCGCCAGCCAACCTGACTGACCAGGAGGCCGCTCTGTATCGCATCTCGATCCTGGAGTGGATGGGCCATCGAGGCGACCGTGCCCTGACCCGCAAGCTGCGGGACATGATTGCCGCGAGCCGGTCGGAGTTTCTAGTGGGGTTACAGCGACGCGCGTCGGCCACCGGCGCAGACGCGGACCCAATGGTCGCGGACCTCGTTTACCGTTATCTCGAACATGAGGCTATTCGGATGCTGTTTGACGTTGCGCCATTTGACCGTTACGCGGCGGAGAGGGAACTGCAACACATCCTAGTCCCGTTCCGCTCGGTTTAGGGTCTCGGGCAGCGCGAGGACGAGCGGTACGGCCACAACTAGATCAACCAAGGTCACTGCAGCAAAGATGGCTTGAGGGCCGAGACCTTCCCACAGATATCCGCCGACAATCGGAGCCGCCATGGCCGCAAGGCTCTGCACGACGCCGACCATGCCGCGCCACCTGCCGATGCAGTTGGCAGGGACCAGCTCCGGCCCGATCGAGCTGTAAACCACGGAGCTTATCATCCGGAAACCGAACATCAGGCCTGCGATGACCATCAGGCCAGGCGTGGGCGAAAAAATGAGCAGCAGGTTGCCGCTTACAAACAACGGGGTAAGCATCAGGTAGGCGCGTTTGCGCCCAATGCGGTCGGCCAGGCGGCCAAACACAGTCGAAAAGACAACCTCGGCCAGCGTGACGGCGGTGCTCATTGCGCCGAGGATAAACGGTGTGGCCGAGCCAACCTCGTAGGCATAGGGGTACATGAAGGTCATCAGCATGACCAGGGCAAATTCGCTGGTCACCACCAGGCCCGCATAACGCTTGAGCGCTCGCCCGTTCAGAAACACCTCGCCGAGGTCCGCGAGAACGTTGAGTCGTTTGGCTACGGGCCGGTCCCGGCGGATCTCCGGCATCCGCCGGTAGGCATAGATAGTCGGCAGGATGCCTGCGGCAAAGTAAATCCAGTAGAGGGTCCGGACGCTGCGCACGGATACCCCGCCTAGCAACATGACCACTGCCGCCGCCGCGATCGGGCCGAGCAGGGTCGGCAGCGACCCTACTCCTTCGCATAGGGCCTTGCCGGTCGCACGGTCCCGGTTGGGCAACGAGACGTCACAGATAACGGAGCAGGAGCCAAGGCGATGGCCCAGGCCAAGCAAGACAACGCCGGGGATCAGCCACTGCCAGGTTGGTGCAATGGCGTAGAGCAGCGGCGCAATAGTCAGTAGGGTAATGCCGGCCAGATAAATGCGCCGCAGGCTGTAACGGTCCTGGGCAATGCCCATCGGTAACGAGATGATTGTGCCCGCAAGACCGGCGGCGCTTTGGGCGGCGCCGAGCTGGACAGGCGATGCGCCCAGCAGACGCACGTAGATCGTTGCGTACTGCTCGACAAACCGCCGCAAGAACCGGTTGACGACCATCCAGGTGACAACCACGTGCCAAGCCTGTTTCTGCCGTCGCCAGACCGCGACAAGCTCCCGCGCAAAACTCTGCAGTGATGTCATGGCCGTCTGGCCACCAGCAAGCTAGCCGCCAGCGCGGTGATTGGAATCGCCAACACCAGGCCAATGCTACCGGTTAGGGCGCGGACAACCTCGGTTGCCACTAGGTCGAGGTTGAGGACGCGGGCCATCGGCGTCTGGTACGCCATAAACAGCAGCAACATCGGGATCGCGCCACCCGTGTACGCCAGGATTAGCGTGTTGGACATCGTGCCCATCACGTCCCGTCCGACATTCATGCCTGACGCAAAGAGCTGTCGTGAGGACAGGCTATGGTTTCGCTGCCAAACCTCGTCCACTGCCGACGCGATCGACATGCCGACGTCCATGATCGCACCGAGGGCAGAGATCAGCATGCCCGCAAAGAGCAGGCCCCGGAAGTCCAGGCTGACCTCCTGGGGGATGTAGAGGAGCATGCGAGACTCCTCGGCGTTGAAGCCCGTCAACTGCGCAAGGGTGCCCACCTGCTGTGCGAGTACCCCGGCAACGACCACGCCCGCCGTTGTGCCGATGATCGCGGCCAACGTCTTCATCCGGAGACCGCTCACAACCGCCAGCGTAAACGTCGTTGCGGCGGTAGCCACGAGAACGCTGACGGGAATCGGGCTCCGGCCAGCGAGCAGCATCGGCAACAACACCTTGTAGATCGCCAGGATGGTCACGGCCAGGGTGACGGCTGCCTTGAGTCCCTTGCGGCCGCCCGCTGCCACCAGCACGGCGAAAAATCCCGCAGCCAACCATGCCAGATATCCGGTGCGTGAGACATCTTCGATGTAAATGTCGGTCGCTTCGCTCCTCGCAAAGACGGCAGAGATCAGGACCTCGCTGCCCTCCAGGATTGGCAGCCGGTACGCCGGGTCATCCGGGTTGGCGTGCTCGACGGTCAGGATCAGCCCCTTATGCTCTCCAGCGACAACCCGCAGGGTTACCTCTTGCACATAGAGGATCATCCCGTACCCGTGGTCCTCTTCGATCTGCTCGCCCAGGCCGATGATCTTGGCGCGCATGTACTCGCGGACCGGTTCCTCCAAACTAAGTGCTGCCGGCGCATCCGCCGCCGAAACCGATCTGGCCGGGCATATCGCCGCTGCCAGGCAGATAAGGGCAATCATCAAGAGCGAAGGGATTTTGCGATAGGGCATCAGCTGGACCTCCGGATGTCGCGATATGCATATACACCCGCACTCGTTCGCTAGGGGCTGCCGCAGTCCCTCGTTTGGCGGGCGTCGCAGCGGCAAGGATTCGCCAATCGGCGGCCGAAAGTGATTCCGTGGGCAGTGGTGTGTTTCGGATATTGGTGTCGCAATAGGGAGGCGGAGGTGTTGGCTATGCGCGCGATTGATAAGAGCATCGTCGGCGAGATCTGGACCTCGACGGAGGCGCTCGACAACCTGACCAACCTGTGCGCGTTTGGCAGCAGGTTTGGCGGCTCGGAGAGCGAGCGGCTGGCGGTGGACTACATGGTCGGCAAGTACAAAGAGTACGGCATGGACCATGCGGCCAAGGAGCACTATCACCATCTTGGCTGGCAGCGAGGCGAGGCGGCGGCCCAGACGGTATCGCCGGTGGCCAAGGACTTCAAGTGCATCTCGCTGCCGCACGTCGGCACGCATGATGTAACGGGCGAGCTGGTCTACGTCGGGCATGGGACGTCACACGAATTTGACGCCTACGATATCCAGGGCAAGATCGTGATGCTCAATACGCGCTCCCCGTCGTATTTCCCGCGGCCGATCCATCGCAAGGAAAAGCTCGGCCGGGCCATCGAGGGCGGCGCTGTCGGGATCGTCTTCATGCGTTGGGAGCCAGGGCTGCTGGAGGAGACAGGCTCGACCTTTCACGACCGCGAGTGCCCGATCCCGGCGATCAGCGTCTCCCGCGAAGTTGGCGAGGAATGGCGCCGGATGGGCAAGGGCGGCAAGCCGGTAACCCTGCGCATCCAGGTGAGCAACGAGCTTAGGCCCAACGCGGATTCGTGGAACGTTGTCGGCGAGATCACTGGTCGTGGCACGCCCGAGGAGATTGTCGTCGTCGGTGCTCACTTTGACGGGCACGACGTCGCAGTCGGTGCGATGGACGACGGGGCAGGGGCGGCAGTTGTGATGGAGGCGGCGCGCGCGCTGGCGCAGCACAAGGGAGACATCAAGCGGACGATCAGGTTTTGCTGCTTTTCGATCGAGGAGATCGGCCTGCAGGGCTCGACTGCCTACGTTAAGGCACATCACGATGAGTTGGATCACATTCGATTTATGCTCAACTTGGATGGGGCAGGGCGGGCCGACTCGGGTGACCTGGCGGTGCAGGGCGACACCAGATTGATTCCCTACCTCCGCAAGATGGCGTCCAGCATGAATGAGCCGATGGCGGTGGACACCAACGTCGTGCTGTTCACCGACTGCTACCCGTTCCTGGCCCAGGGTGTGCCGGCGGCTACGGCTGCCAATTTGGGCGGTCAATCGGCGGGCACGCGCGGCTACGGGCATACCGCCGCCGACACCCTCGACAAGGTATCGTTGCGCGAGCTGCAGGCGGCAGCGATCAAGGTCGCACGGCTGATCCTGCGGATCGCCAACGCCGAAGACTGGCCAAGCCAGCGGATGGACCGTGAGCAGGTCAAAGAAGTCATCGGGCCCACCGGGCTTGAGGTCCTGCGGCTTGCGGGGCGGAGGGAGTTTACGGAGTAGGCTGCGGGACTGGCGCTGACGACGCGCGGAGCTGGTACGTCCTGAGGGCTGGGGTTGCGCCCCCATCGCGTTGGCGGTGGGGGCGGCGGGCAACGGCAGAGGAGAGCGCAGAGCCCTGAAGGCCGCGAGCACCACCTGGTAGAGAGCCCTTGAAGACACGACGGAGTTCGCCAGTGGACGTGGCCCACCGACAGATGAGGCGATTGTGTGACTGGCACCAGGCTGATTCCTATCGATGACATCGCAGGGTCGGGCAAGTCGACGACTATCACGAGTCTGGCCTTGGGCCGGTCCGGCAGGTATCCATGCCGGCGTTACTCGTCGATGGATCCGCCGGACAATGGGATGATTATCAACGACAGCTGGCAGGTTTCATTAGAATCGGCTACAGAGCACGGGTTGCTCGGCACGGCCCGAGCATTGGCCAGTACTGCGGGCAATACCGGGACGAGGCGACCGGACGAACCCTCTCTTGCACCCTCAGGCTGGACGGGGACGTCACGGCTCTTGAGATAGTCGGAGCCCCACGCTGGAATGGGACCAGACTGCATATGATTGCCCGCCCACTCTAATACGCCCGCTGGGAGGCTTTGGATGTGGGCGAGGGAATGTCTTCTGTTCGGTAGCCGCGACTGTCGGCTGGCCTTGCAGCGGGGGCAAATCGCCGAGGACAAAGCCGCAGCCGCCTTCGCCGAGCACCACCGCGAAACCGACCTATATCTGGCCCACCGCGGGAACCTCAGCAACGTCAATTACAGGTCGAGCGAATTGCGCAGGAGATGTGGTTCGCCTCCCGCCTGCTGCATGATCTAGGGCAGGTCGCCGAGTCAGCCACTGACGCGCAGAAGCGGCAACTGATTGACGCCTTGGTCTAAGGGATTACAGTCGAGACGCTGAGGCCGACGGTCGATCCCTACGGCTCGAGGCGGGAGGGGTTAGACGCGAAGCGGGCAACGTGACGCCAGGCGTCGTCAACGACGACTTCAGGCACAATGGCCCGGTTCTACGCAAACCACTGACCTTCGGGGTTGGGCGAAAACCTGTATGAAATGAACGACAGTCGAGTCGATGGCGCCCCGTGCCTGATCTTCTGACCGCCTTCGTATAGCGCGGCCAAGTGCAGTGTCATTCCTAACGGGGCCCACTTGCAATATCACCTTAAAACCATCTCCTTGTATTGACAATTACAAGTTGGCATGCCACAAATAAAGTCAGTGACCCCATGTAACACCTGATAAGGGGAGACCTGTAAATGCGAAGACAGGTCGGCGGTGTTCTAGTCGTTGCGTTACTCCTTGTGTGTGCTACCTCCACGGGCGCATGGGCTGTGACCGAAAACCAGATGAGCAAGCCGACGTCTACTAGCCGATGGATCTACCAAGGATACCTGTACGGCAAGCACAGCAGCGATTTCACCAATGCGCATAAGGGCGTTGACTACACGCTCGCTCTTGATGAAGCCGTCTACGCAGCATACTCGGGCATCGTCGCCAACGGCACTGGGCTCTCTGAATGGTGGTCTGATTCGGAAGGGTGGTTCGTCAAGCTAGGCCACAGCGGCATTTACACGTACTACTGCCATCTGACCCGAGACCCGCGAGTGGATCCCGGACTAAGTCCCGGTCAGTCGGTCACAGTAGGCCAAGTCATCGGAAAAGCAGGGAAGACCGGTTCTACCGGTGGGGACACCGTCCACCTCCACTTCTCGGTCCGCGACGGGGGAAGTGCGATGGCCAATGTCAGGAATCCCGAGAAGTGGCTAACGTATACCTCGGGTACGGGGAAACTGAGAGGGTACGCCTGGGCGGGCGCGTGGGGAACCCGGGCGGTCACAGCGGCAAACCAGAAGCAGATCGCTATCACTGGTGCAACCAAGTCCATCACCGGGTATTCCGGTAGTCACACGTATTACATGAGAAGGTTCAACTTCCTGGACGAAGAGCACTGGTTCATCGCAGAAGCGAACACGGGAGAGAAGACGCTGACGACGTCAATGGTTTCGGGTACGGGGAACTCAAAGACGCTGTACGTCGAGTTCTGGTCTGGAGGCCGAACAACAGCGGCCTTTGACATCACGAATTCGATAAATGACGGCTATGAGTTTAACGAGACACGAGCAACCGCAAAGACAATCAGCCTGGGAACAACCTACAACTCCTACGTCTTTAACAGCCGTGATGACGACTACTACAAATTCGTGCCAGCTGGCAACTGCACTGTACGCATCGACCTAACCAATCTGCCCGCGAACTACGACCTTGTCCTTCTCAACTCGTCAGGCGTTGCACTCGCCACTTCTGGCAATCCAGGTACAACTAGCGACACCATATTGTACGCTGTCACCGGGGGGGCTACGTACTACATATGGGTTTACGGCGTTAGCCAGGTCTACAGTATCTACGGGGCCTATCAACTCAGAGCCGAGATGGAGGTACTCAAATGAGGAGGCCTGTCAACATTGGTGTTGTTTTAGTCTTTACCGTGATGCTCATGGTCGGGGTTTGGGTCTTCGTCCAGGCCTCAGGCCGAGAGTCATCGAATGAACCACCCCCTTCAAACTCGAGTCTGGTTGGCGAAGACCTCGCATTCGGCGCAGACGGATCAGCCATGGCGTACTGTGTCAACTCGACTGAACATGGAGAGCTTTGGGTCGACGTTGGAGAAGGACACGAGTTGGTCTATACCGGCCCTGGGGTGTTCGTCTACAATCCCGTCTGGTCTCCTGACGGTGCCATGATCGCCTTTGCGAAGGTGCCAAGGGAAGAGGGCCCCGACGGCTCACTATCTGGCTTCCTCTGCTATGTGGACACCTCCGGCGCGGCTGTGGAGACGGAGTTGCGCGTGTCAGTCAACAGGTACGAGTTTCGGCATGAAGCCATCCAGTGGTCTTCCGATTCCCGGCGAATCCTCGTCTGTCCAACGCCCATCGCATTGTGGGATGTCAAAGAGGGAAGATCCTTGGTCCTGGCTGACATTCGTCAAGACGGCAGGAAGACTCAAATGGCGTCACTATCCCCCTCTGGGCGGCAAGTGGCCTTCAAAGAAATCACGGATGATGGCATGGAGGAAGTCCTGGTCGTCGACCTTGTCACACTCAGCACGAGAGTCGTATCCTGTGTAGCAGCTACGGCTCACTGGGACAGCCCTGCGGGCCCTCCTCAGTGGCTCTCTGAGAGTGCACTCGTCTTTCTCGCCCCAAAGGACGGTGACAAGTTGGCCTTGATTCAGTATGACATGTCCCTAGACTCTGATCGGGAACTAGCTTTCCCGGCAGGGCACTTCGTCGTCTCTCCCGACCGCAAGACAATAGCCTGCATCATAGTCAAGAACGACGCTACCGCCAATGCTATGATAGATGTGGAGACAGCCTTTGTAACGAACTGCCCAGGAACCACAGGTGAGCTTATGTCCTGGTCGCCTGACAACGGCAGACTGCTCTTGTATGACCTAGGTGGGGCCAGAAGCCTCAACGTGTACTCACTTGCCCTTTCCCCTCTTGTCACTGACTGCTCTCTAGGGTGGAGACCGGCATGGTCTCCTGACTCCAGGTCTGTGGCGCTTAGCCTCAGCACCGAGGGGGTGAGTAAGCTCAGTATCGTGACAGTGAAGTAGTAAGCAGAACTGGTGACAGAGTCCGAGATCCGCACTCCGGACTCTGTCTTTGCTTCGAGCTTGAGGAATCCGCACAGGAGTCGTGCTAGCAGGCAGGAGAGCCCGCTGGAATATCGCCAGGCCCTAGACTACGCCTGAAGTCCAAGAAAACGTCCGCACCTCCTCTGGGTCACTTTACACCGGCGTTCACACCAATCCTCTCAGTGCGCCTGGATTGCCGTTTTTTGTTAGTGGAAGTACAATTGACCGGTAGCGTGCGCCAACCGATAGCCGTCGGTAGGCGCTCCATCCCAAGACGTCATTGAGAGGGGTTTCGTCGATGAAAGACTCCGATGTCTCAGTCCGTGAAACCGCCCCCAGGTATCCCGTTCCTACACGGTTGCTGACGTACGAGGACTACCGGAAGACCCCGCCCGGCGAGCGCTATGAGCTGGTTGAGGGGGTCCTGCACCGTATGGACGCGCCAACCACGGTCCATCAGGACGTGTTGCGGCGGATAGAGAGGCTGCTGTACGACCAGTTGCAGGCCAGGGGCCGGGGCCGCATCTACCGAGCACCAGTCGATGTGGTGCTCGACAATCACAATGTCCTGCAGCCGGACCTGCTGTTTGTGGCGGCGGTCCGCCTTGAGATCATCACCCGGGCTAACGTGGTTGCCGCACCCGACCTGGCCATCGAGGTCCTGTCCCCGTCGACGAGCCAGTGGGATCGCCGGGTCAAGCGCGGGGTGTACGCAAAGTACGGGGTCCGGGAGTACTGGCTCGTGGACGTCGACGCTCAGACGGTCGAGGTTGCTGTGCTCTCAGGGGCAGAGCCAGATCAGACGGAGTTGACCACCGCTGGCGTTTATCCATCCGGTGACATGGTCAAGAGCCCATTGCTGCCGGATCTGGCGATTGATGTGACTGAGCTGTTTGCGGATGACTTTGGCGGGTACGGCGGCGGCAGCGCGCGTGGCGACTTGCCTAGTTCACCCTAGCCTGGACAAGACCGCCACGATCACGGGTATGTCCGCCGCCGCATGAAAGATAACGGAGCCCCAGAGGCTTTGTGTCCTTTGCAGGGTACTTCCCCAGGCGAGGGAGAGCGCAAACACCACGACCAAAAAGAGAGGCGTGCTCGTGGCGTACCGCACGCCGACATGCAGAAGCGCAAAAGGCATCGCGACAAGGATGTTGGTTGGCGTCTTGCCCAGTAACGGCTCGAGTCGCCCAAATAGCAGCCCGCGGAAGAGCAGTTCCTCGTTGAACGCATTGGCGGTCACGAACACGATGATCCAGGGCGTCCATGGTAGTATGCGCGCCCAGGTGACGTCGGTCCCGCCAAACAGCCCACTGGTTACGGGCAGTAGAAAGGCGAGAATCAACGCAAGGGCAGTCACACCAGTCATGATGCCGCGACGCAGGTCGCCTCGCCGCATGTACAGTGACGAAAGAGCCTGTCCTGACAGAAGGGGCAGACCAAGGACCACCGCCACACTTAGCAGGGAGCTTTCCAGCTTCTCGACCGCCAATCCGGCTGGACCTGCCGCCTGCATTCCAAGCAGCGGGACTATCCACTTGCTAAGGCTGATGAGGTAGTCGACGCTTATGGCCACCAATGCGACAGCCATGGCCCACAGGGTGGGCGCGTATACCACAAACCTTTGGCTGCGCCGGGCCGCAATCGCCAGAATCGCGAGTAGGGTTATGCTGACAAGTCGACCCGCAAAATCGACCGTGCCGGTGAATACGGGATAGTAGTGGCTGAAAACCGCAAAGACCATCAGGCTGCAGCCAAGGATGCCAACAAACTCGACTGGGTGTGCAGACGGACGCTCGGAAGCGAGTTCGTGTCCGGCATCCGGCAGAGCCGTGGAGCGGGTTGCCGCTCGCGCAGTCTTGACCATGGCTCAGATCCGATATTCGTCGATGGAGAGGGTCATCTTGGGATCCTAATCGCAAACCTGCACGTTGTGCTGCCGCCGAGAGCGCTCTCCAGCACTTCCACCTCGGTTTCGGTGTCAAAGATGACGTCAAAGGGCAGCTTCTCGTAGCCGCCGCTGCAGTAGCAGAGTGCGGGATCCACACCCTGCCCCTCGTCAAGTATTCCTGCCCGGGCGAGCGGGCAGTGGCACTGGTAATACCGCTTCAATGCGGGGTCTGTAGTAGTGAGATACTCAACAGGCGCGTAAGGGATCTTGCTAACCATGATCTGGTCACCATGGCGTACGCCGGCCTGGGTCTCTGGGTTGGCACGCACGTAGGCGACGACGTCCGGAGTTATGATTTGCTCGTACCACGGCTTGCCCGAGCGTGCGTGCTGCTCCAACTCTGCCAGTAGCTGTTCCCGTCGCCTAGCCAGGACAGCGTCGATGCCCTCGGACAGGTACAGGTCACGGAGCGGCGCATAAGCGGCACGCGGAAGCTGATGGTGGTTTCCGGCCAGAATGCGACGCCACTCACCGGGAGCCTCAGACTGCAGACGCTGTATCATCCGGCTCGTCACCGGCGGGTAGGCTTGTGGTTTGGCGCCTGGAGCCGGCACGGCTAGGTCATCAAAGACGGCTGCGCGCACCTTCTCGCCCGCAAGTGCCTCGGTGCGATGGGCAATACTCGGGTAGACCGGCGCGCCGCCGACCAGGCTGAGCAGGTGGATAAACGCGTCAGTCAGGTCCGTCATTCGGAAGTACCGAGCGAGCGCGACGCAATCCTCAACCGATACCTGCCGGTCGACTGGCAGTGTGTCAAAGTAGTCCGCCACATCGCTGGCATCAGCTGACTCAAGAGCGCGGCCGCGGCCAGTCAGATGTTGCTCAAACCGGCGTACCATCGCCAAGGCCTGGGTTATCTGTCCTTGGCCCATTCCCCGGCCACTGCAGTATTCGATAAACGCCTGATCACGCATGTTTAGTCCTCCCGTGTGTTTGGTCCGACGTACTCCGCAGTGTCCTGCAACACACTCGACAGCGCCGAACTGCGTAACGTGTAGCGCATCGGCCCCCTGCCCGTGACGTCGGATAGCACGCGGACGAGGCCTGCCGCTCGAAGCATTCCCAGGTGATAGTTGACCGTGGCGTTTGCGAGCCCAAGCTCGGTCACAATCTCCGAAAAGCTCCGTTCTTTGCCTTCCAGAAACCGGAGCATGCGGAGCCGGCCGGCATCTCCCAGGGCTTTCACTGCTCGAACCAGCTTCGGAGGGGCTTCGCCCGGATGGGCCTCGGCGGTTTCGCGGGGAAAGAGAACGAACGTCGTGCCCTTGTACGGTGAAATCAGCGTCCATGGTCGCAGGTGGTGTTGCGGTACTAGGATGACCGTGGAGACCTCCGCCGACGGGAGCAGGACCACGCCGCTCGAGACTTCCTCGACCAGGGCCTGGGGATCTGCCGCGGGTAGGCGAGCGCGCAGAGCTGCTGCTTCGGACGCGAGGCCGGCGTGGAGCGATACGTTGAGCCGGAGGAAATACTCCGCGTTCCAGGCCGTGAGGAGGTCAACCAGCGTGTCTCTCAGTTCGGCGAGGTTGGCCGGAATGGCGTGCCCAGACACGTACGCGGCCGCCACCGCCTCGTATAGGTCACCGCTGGAGAGACTTTGGCACCAGGCAAGGTAGGCCGGCGTGTCCGCCCCAGCCGGGGCGCGCCAAGCGAGAAGGTGGCCGAGGGTAAGGAGACTGTCGAGATCCTGTTCGCTCAGCCTGCTAAGGCGCAGGGTGAGGTCCGGCGATATATCGTTGCGCACCTGGCGCACCCAGTGTGGGCCGAGGTCAAGCAATCGATGATGCTTGGTGGCCGTAAACGCATACATGCTCGCGAGCAGCTCATACGCTGCCCTGAAATCAACCGCCAGGCTGTACAGGCCAAACCCTCCCAGGTAGACATTTGTCGACTGATGGACGCATCGTCGTTAGCCTACTACGCCGGAGGGACATGCGCAACAGTTGCGGGTAAAACGGGACTATGCACGGACCAGCCTCAGCGTTAGATCATCGCCACAGGAACGACACGATTAAGCTCTGGACTCCAACGAGCAGCACAGCAAGCGTGCAATACCAGATCGTCCGCTGCAAGACTTCAGATTCCCTTCCTTGCAGGCCGACTGTGCTTGAACCAAGGAGGACCTTGGCTGGCGCGATAGCAGAGGCCAAGGAGGCGCCAACCGTCTGCTCAGTGGCTGCGATCAGAGGGTTAATGCCCATGAGGGTGGCGGTTTCCGTCTGGAAAGCACTGAAAAGGACGTTGGAACTCGTGTTGCTGCCGGTCATGAAGCAGCCCAACGCGCCGATGAAGGGAGAGACCAATGGGAAGGACCATCCGGCAACGGAAGCAACTCCCCGGGCCATCTCCGTCGTCATGCCTGAGTCCATCATCGCTAGAGCCATCATGACCATGGTCAGGACGCCGAGGCTGGTCGACACGCACTGTTTGACTGTCTTTGCCCAGGCCTTTTTGATCCGTGGCCGGTCCAAGACGCCGGCAGATAACAGCAGGGGCAATGTGACAAGAGTTGCGATCAGGATGAGCGGTGCCGGGTGCGTGAAGAGGCCGATACCCGCGTACGACTTCTCCGCGGCGACCTGGTAGCCTTGCGACGTGGTCAACGCAGGAAAGCTGAACGAGACCTTGAGGTGCTTGACCCATGGTGCGATCAACTGGCCCAGGACCGCGATGGACAAGAGCGCGATGTAGGGGCTCAGCACGAGGAAGAGGCCGCGTTTTTCTCCACTGTCTGCCGCCGGGGAAGCGGGCGCTGTCTTCTTCTTTGAGCGGCCAATGAGCGTAATGGCAACTACCCCGCTCGTCGCTCCGAGAAGTGCCGCGAGGTGGCCCAATTCGTTGCTTGCCGCTAGCCACTGTACTCCAGCCATGGTCGCCCCGGCGAGCACCACAGTGGGCCACTTGGCCTTGACCGCAGTCCATCCGCCCAGCAGGTGCGCGACCATGAGTCCGGTCAGGATGGTTGGGAGCACGAAAGCCAAGCCGGCGGCGAAACCAACGGCGTCGGCGGCGAGGTCGGTTGACATGGTCAGGGCGTGATACGAAGCGCCCATCGAACCAAAAGTCACTGACCAGGCGTGGCCCACCAGCACAGCGGCAACAGCCTGGAGTGGCGGATATCCTACGGCTATCATCAAGGGAGCACATACTGCCACCGGCACCCCGTAGCCGGCAATGCCCTGGATCACACCTGAGGCACACCAGGCAATCAACATGCCCAGAAGCAGTTGATCGTCGATCAGCCTCATCATGGACTTGGAAATGAGAGGGAACAGGCCAGTTTCAGTGATCAAGCTGAACATGAAAGCGGATGTCCAGATGATCGTGATGATGTAGAACGTGAGGGCAGCGCCTTTGAGCGATGCATAGGAGAGGATCTCGGCCCCCGCGCCAAAGGCAAAGGCCGCGACAAGCAGCGCCAGTACCCATGCCAGCAGGCCGGACTTCTTGGCGCCAAGTTTGAAGACCAAAAGGGCAAGCAAAAGAGCGATGAGGGGCAATGATGCAAGAAGCCACCGGACCACGTCATGACCTCCAAATCAAGGCTGGGCAGCCAGCTGCCGTAACATCGGCAGATTCTCGATTCCCGCGCGAATTCCCCCCCGTTTGGCCATCGATCTTGCCCGCGAGATACTGTCTGGCTAGCGTGCACGGAGGGCATGCTGGGTTGTCACATAGCAGCCAGGCGGGATCACCTCGCAGTCGTACCAGGATTGCCTGCACAAGAGGACCGGCGTCAACGACGCGTGTTTCGGCCATGCCCACCCATCCGATCGAGAGCGTAACCTCATCCAGGATTCCCGCCGTCGATACCTTGCTGAAACCATTGCTACATGCGGGCGCGCCCCAGTACCAAATCCAACCCGCCTGTGAACGCACATGGCGGCGGGTGGCTTGCACGTACGATACGGGAGCGATGGTTTCCGCGAGATGGATGATCGTCATCGCCGTCAGGTCAGTGCCAACCATCAGGACGACGCCGTGGTTATTGCACAGCCAACCAAGCGGCGAGTTGGGGCCGAGTGGGTAGTCAAGCCCCTGGCCGCAAACCGCTTCGGAGGCGCGTGGCCCGGTTGCCGCAAAGGAGAGCACCGGATGATTGCTGCGGTGGCTGCCGGCCTGGCGTCTGACATACTCCGGCATGAAGCCCAGATCTGGGCTGACCGGGGTCGTGGCCGGATCAAAGGTGGTTGTTCGTGCCTGGTATTCAGGGAGTAGTTCGGGCGATATCACGGGTTCGTACCATGCGGCCGGGTCTTCACACTGGTACGTGAACGTCGGCACGATGATGGCAGTGTCATGCTCGATCGCATGGGCATGCAGTGCGTCAAACAAGGCCGGCGCTCCTCGCGCGCCGAGCCCAACTTTGCGGAGCGAGGTGTGCAGCAGTACTGGAACACCTTGCGGTATTCTCAGCCCGCGCAATTGAGCGCGGATGCAGGGCACTGTCTCGAAACCACATCACCGCCTGGCAGGGAAGGGGTCGCTGCAGGGCGTAACACGGACCTTACAAGCATACATCGCCCAGCGAGCAAAGGAGCGTGGATCAACACGATGAAGACAGAAAAGAACCTTATGGCGGCATTTGCCGGGGAGTCGCAAGCCAACCGCAGATATCTGGCGTTTGCGGCAAAAGCAGAAAAAGAAGGCTTTAAGAACATCGGCCGTATCTACCGCGCCATCGCCGAGGCAGAGACGCTGCATGCGCTCAAGCACCTGGAGACGGCTGGCCAGGTCAAGACGACGGCGGAAAACCTCGCGGCAAGCAAGGATGGCGAGGAGCATGAGTTTACCGTGATGTACCCTGAGTTCATCGAAACCGCGGTGGCAGAAGGCCACAAGGCAGCCCTGAGGACTTTCGAGTATGCCAACGCGGCAGAACAGGCGCACGGGGCGATCTTTGCGACGCTTCTGGCCATGGTCAACGCGGGGGGCGACCACCCCGACGAGGCGGTTTCCCTATGTCCAGTCTGCGGTTGGGTTGTGACGGGCGAGGCGCCAGAGCGCTGTCCGATCTGCAACACCATGGCCAAGGCATTCCGGAGCTTCTAGCATTCGGTCATAGCAGCTCGGGTTGGGGCGGCAGAGAGGTGTCTGCCGCCCCTGTCCGTGACCCTGGCAAACATGGGGGCGACAACAGCATGACCCACCACGCCTACGATGGCGGTGCAGCCCAACTGCAAGAGATGCGGGATCTCATTGTTCGTTCCGAGGCACTCGCCGGCCACACCCCGTTAGGTTGGCAATATGCGTTGCTCGAAAACTGGCGATACGCCGACACTGATCATCCGGTCGAGTTCTTCCAGCACAATGCACATCTTTGGCGAGATGAGGGCGGGGGCCTGATCGGTTTTGCAATCTCCAATCGAGGAGACCATCGGCTGAGCCTGCAGATGGTGCCTAGGCATGCGGCGTCGCTCTTGCCGATCATGCTCGACTGGGCGCGGCAGGAGAGGGCGGTCGGCAGCGCCGGGATCGCGATCAACTGCTACCGGCATGATCTCGTCCGGCGTGAAGCTCTCAAGCAGGCCGGATACTCCAGATCAGCGGCCGTTACTTGCACCTACCGCTACGATCTTGACCTTGGCTGGCCGGCGATCGGGTTGCCCGAGGGCTATCATATTGCCAGCGTCGCAGAGCACGGTGACATTGAGGGACTCATCGCGTTGGAGAGCGTCGTCTTTGAAACCACTGTCCTCGATCGCAGATGGTACGAGGCCAAGAGTGCCGCGCCTGGCTACGCGCCGAATCTGCACCTGCACGTGATCGCCCCGAACGGCGAGTTGGCAGCCTTTGCGCACGGGTGGCCGGACCACCGAGGTCGCCGCGGCGAAATCGACCCTGTCGGCACGCATCCGGCACACCGCCGTAAGGGACTAGCGGCCGCCGTTGTGACCGCGTGTTTTGGGGTGATGCGGGATATGGGCATCGCGAGGGTCTACGTCGCCACCGAAAAGGAGCCTTACCCGGCCAACCGGCTGTACGAATCGCTTGGTCCGGCGGCGAAGTACTACGAGGACCGGTGGACCATGCCGGGGAGGTAACCGGCACCGACGTTCGAATAGGGTTCGTATGTCCTAGACCCTGATCACCTTCCTTGCCTGGACAGATTGCCCCCGATTCTGCCGATAAGGATGGGTTGCCCGTGGCTCGTACTCGACGACATGCACTGATCTGGCTGCTCCTCATCTCGATCATCACGACATCCCTCGTGTCAGTCGGCGTACAGCCGGCGCCAGCCCACGCCCAGGCGGCGGACGAGACTGTGGTCGACGCTTGGCCGCCCGGCGCCCAGATTGCGTACACCGTTGACCCCTCGGCAGGTGGGTGGGCGGTCGCCGAGCTTGAGGCCGCGTACGATTACGGTCTGACCTACCCGGGCGTGATGAACCAGTTTGGCCTGCAGATCACGCGCGAGGAGTTTTGCACGATCGTCGTCCTGCTGTACGAAAAACTCGCCGGCACGACAGTGGAGGCCGGCGCGAGCCCGTTTACCGACACCAGCAACCCGGAGATCATCAAAGCGGCTCAGCTTGGGATCGTCATGGGCATGGGCGAGGGTTTATTCATGCCAACGCGGCAAATCACCCGGCAGGATATCACCGTAATGATCTTGCGGGCACTGCGCAAAGCGCTGCCTGGGCTGGATGACAGCACCGACGGGCCCTTCCCGTTTGTCGATGCCGGGCAGATTGGCGCCTGGGCGCAGGAAGCGATGCGCTTTTGCTACCGCAATGGGATTATGAATGGCGTCGGCAACGACCGGATCGACCCGACCAGCAACACGACGCGCGAGCAGGCCATTGTGCTGCTCAAACGGACCTATGAGAAGTACCGTGGCGAAATCGCCCAAGAGCCGACGGAGCCGACGGAGCCCACCGAGCCGACGGAACCCACCGAGCCGCAACTGCCCCCCGGCGCACCGCAACTCGTCGACGGCACGGTGCTCCTGAGCGCGCCGGGTTTGTTCATCTCGCGTCCAATTGACCGTTTTGCCTACCAGGACTGGGATGCACGTCTTGGCGATCTGGCGTACGACACCAAGCTTGATCTATACGCTGCGACAGAGGCAGGCCGTCCGCCATCGTTGCCCGCGGCGATGCTCGAGGATCCGCTCGGATCGACAGGCCTGGCGGTTATCGATAGTTACGAAATCGCCCTGCTGACAGACGATGCGCTTGCCTTGGTGCTGCCGATCCAGCCCATCCAACCCATCGTGCCAATCGAGCCGATTGAGCCGATCATCGACCCGATTTGGCTGTTGCCTCGCCCCGTCGGCCCGATCTACTCAAAGACCCCATACGCTTCGTTTGTCGACCGGAACGGCGATCAGCAGCGATGGTTTGCCTTTTCGCTCAAGTCGACCGGTGTTGCCAAGGTGGTCTGGCAGGTCGCAAAGGGCCCGTTTGACGGCTTCAGCAGAGACGGATGGCGTTCGCCAGCCGGTTTGGTTAAGTCCGGCGAGGTTTCGGCAACCGCTCGCGAGTTTGTGATCGACTTTGCCTCGGTGGCCGCAGCCGATGACGCTCACTCGCAGTTGGCGCTATCGCTCCTGCCGATCTCGCCCGGTTTGATCCTCAGCTCGGCCCGAGAAATCCCCCGTGCGCAGCGGACATACTACGTGCGCGCGGTGCCGGTCAATTCGCTCGGTCAGCCGGTCGGCGACCCTGGCCCCGGCCTCGAGGTGCTGTACGGCAAGGCTCTGGCGCCCGCCAACGAGGTGTCCTCGCAGCGACCGGCCAGCGCAACGCTATGGGCTCCGATGCATCAGGGGATGCCGACCAGTGGTGGCGAGTGGCCCAACGAGTTTAGCCACCTCAACATGACCCGTGGTTACGACCCCACTAATGGTGGGGGCATCTGGGTCCAGCCGCGCGGCTACGGCAGTTCAACCACCAAGCTGACGGTCCAGGTCGCCACTAAGCCGTTTAGCAGCGCGGTCGCTGGGTGGGATCAGCCCGCCGGCCTGGTCTACACAAAAGCCTACTCGAGGCCGGTAACGACGCTGGCGTCCTATCCAGACGCGATAAATGTGCCGTTCAACAGCTTTGGCGTCGCCCTGTCGTCGCTCAAGGCGGACGAGTACCTGCGCTACTACGTGCGCGTCGTGGCTCTGCGGCCCGCCAACGTCGCCGGAGCGGTCGATCCGTCCTTTTCGGAAACCATCACCGTCCACTACGGCTTTGCCTCGCCGGTCAAGTGGTACCAGCCGGTGGATGTGATCGCCAAGACGTACATCCCGTCGGTCCGCATTGTCCAGTATCAGCCGGTGCAGTGGCAGGATGCGTCATGGACGCAGCACTATGAGGTCTTCCGCAAGCCGGCCTGGAACGAGATCAACTGCCGGTGGCGCAATGTGCAGACCGGCGTCGTGCTGTACCCGTACGCCAATTACCTGATGAGCAACCCGGGGGCGACGGTGCAGTGGTACGAGCAGGAGATGATCCCGCAGGTCCTGCAAGTAGGCACCAAGGTGCGGATCGTCCCGCCGGACGACGATGACAAGAGCTGGTGGGGCCAGCTTTGGGACGGCATCGTGTCTTTCTTCAAGTCAACATGGGAGATCACCAAGGCCCTGACAACCTGGGTCGTCAACTCCTACAACGGCTTCAAGGCCAGCTTGATCGACTGGGTTGCGAGCCAGCTGCCGATCCCAGGGCTCAAGACCGCGCTCGAGTGGGCCGCAAACTACGGTTTGATGTGGTGCGGCCTGCCGCCGACACTACCCAACTTTGACCAACTGACCAGCATGAGCGTTGATTACCTGGCACAGGTCGCATTGACCGAGGCAGGCGTGCTTCCCGAGGATCTCACCTATGAAATGATGCACCAGACCGCCGTTGCGATTGGCTCCCAGATGGTGGACGCCGCCAACCGCGCCACGGCCAACCCAGTCGACGCGCCGTTCCTCAAGGCCGATCCTCAGTATCTGTACCGGCCCGCCTGGATCGAGGTAGAGATCAGCAACCCGTACGACAAGCCCTCGCGGCCAGGCAGTCTTAACGTGGATGTGGAGTGGGAGTGGCGAGAAAACGTCATTGTGACCCATGAAACCTGGGCCCATCTGCCGCTCGATCAGCAGTATGCCAGCGGGATTCAGTACCTTAACCACTTCCTCTACGGCCTCAAGCGCGGTCACAGCGGGTATCCGGTCTGGTACCCGGTATTTGAGCCGGTGCGCGGCTATCCGATCCCGGTCCTGCGGCCAGGGCAAAAGGTTAAGGTGCGCATCTACCTCAAAGAGTTCATTGGGGAGCGATACCCATTTGCGCTGCAAGGCGAGACCGTCCTGGGCGAAGACTTTGCCAACCTCTATTGGGGCAACGCGGGCGACGTCAAGTTTTCGGCCAGTACCACCGGGTACGATCTGACGGATGCGCGTGCCCTCGCCATGCAGCAAGGGCACATCGCATTGCCGGGGTACATCTACACCTATCGGTACGACCGGACCAGCAGCGGGTCCACATTTACCGGCGCGGCGGCGACGGCGCACCAACCGTAAGCCGCCGGTAGTGTTGGGAGACTGAGCGTGTGACTTGCTCCATCGTCGCGGTCGACAGCAGTACAGGACAGACTGGCTTTGCGATCGCTTCATGCTGTTGGGATGCGGGTCAGGTCTGCTTGGCCGTCCCCGGCAAAGGGGCCATTGCGTCCCAGGCAAACGGCAACGTCCGTTTCCTAAGGCAGTTTGCTGAGATGCAGGCCGCCGGAGTACCGCTTGATGCAGTGCTGGCGAGGTTTGGACAGGAAGATCCGGACATCGAATCCCGACAGGTAGGTATGGTCACCCTGGCCGGAGAGAGCCTGGTCCACACGGGCCGCGGGTGCTCCTACTGGGCAGGTCAGCGCACCGGCAGAGGATATGCTTGCCAGGGAAACACCCTCGTCGGAGCGGTGGTCATCGACGCGATGGCCGACGCGTTTGAGCAAGCCGACGGGGAGCTGTATGAGCGTCTATACCGGGCGCTCAAGGCGGCCGACGACGCAGGAGGCGATGCGCGTGGCCGGCAGAGCGCCAGGCTGATGGTCGCGCGATCGAAAGCGGACAACGTCGCCGGTGTGGCAGCCCCGCCGGTCATCGATATCTGCGTTGAGGACCACGCCCTGCCGGTTGCCGAAATCGGCCGCATTCTGACGGTGCGGAGCACGTTGCTGAGGATCCTTGGCCACCTGCAGGCCTGCGCCAAGGCCCCGCCGGCGGAACAGCCGGCCATTCTCGCCGAACTCCGGCACTTTCTGGAGGACAAACGCGAGCCAAGGTACCTGGACTGGTGGGAATCGCTTGCTCAGGCGCACCTGGCGATTGGGCAGCGTGACCACGCACTGGATGCATATCGCGCTTACCTGGCAATCAACCCGCGGATGGCCACGATCTTGCGCGAGAATGCCGCCGCGGGCAACTTCCCGGCTGATGTGGCGCGTGATCTAGGGCTAGTGCTGTAGGTGAGTGTGGGCGCTGGGTCCCGGCGTTGCGGACTGGGGAAGACGCAGGAGCGCGGGGGGCGGATCCTGGCGCTAGGGCACCAAGGTCGACAGGGGACTGACACGTGGGCGCCAGGCCAGCCATAAGTATGGCTGGCTGGCGCCAGTTTGCTTGTCTGAGGGGCCAATCTGGCGGTGGGCGCCAGGCCTGAGCGAGAGGTGGCACCGGGGTACCAGACCCCGGCGCGCACTGGCTGCCCCGCGCCAGTCATCGGTCCGCCCGCGGTCCGCTCGCCCACCGCCGGATTGGGTCCCGCGGTTGGGTCTATGCGGTTTCGGTTGCGTCAGCTGCAAGGCTGCGGCGGTAGTAGTAGGTCGCGGCGGCCGTCGCTAGAACAAAGGCGGCTAGCGCGAGGATAAACGGCAGCTTGGGGCCGATTGCATAGAGCAGGCCGGCAGAGAGGGCGCCAACGATGCCGCCCAGAGAGCGGACGCCGTTGTAGTAGCCCATGATCAGGTTGCTGTCGCCTTGGCGGGCGCGTTGGGCGACCAGGTTTTGTGTTAGCGGGATGCTGATCGCAAAGATGGCAAAGTAGAGGATGTTGACCGCAACCAGGGGCACAACCGAGTTGAGCAGGACCACGCCGAGGATGGCAAACGAACATAGCAGGTAGACATAGATCACCGAGCGCCGGATGTCGGTCTTGTTGATCAGCCAGAGGCCGACTGTGCTGTTGGCGATGAGCGAGACAAGGCCGACAACGCCTTTGACGGCGCCGTTGTAGCCGGACGATAGGCCGAGCTGGGCTTTCATGTAGTAGTTAAAGCTCTGGTCAAAGGCGGTGCCGCCGAGGTTGGCCAGGGAGCAAATCGCGAGCAGGGCGACAAATAACGGCGCCATCAGGCTGCGCCCCGCAAGAAACGACGCCACCGGGTTTGCCTCGCGGAGCAGTGTGCTGGCCCGCACGTCGCGGATGCTTACCGTGGCGTCGTCGACGCACACAAAGTAGAAGATGATGCCGCATCCACCGAGGACGATGACCTGCGCGATCAATGCTATGTTGACGTTTATCTCGCCCAGCATGCCGCCGGTGAAGAAGCCAAACGCGCTTGCCACCATGCCGATCGTCGCGGATATGGCAAGGTAGCTGCCGCGTAGTTCGTCGGATGAGGTATTGACCACGTAGGTGAGGAAGGCCGTAAATACCCCGCACGTAAAAAGGCCGGCAAACATCCTCGCGCCAATCAGTGCTGCCTCGGTCTGAGCCAGGCCAAACATCGCTTGCCCTGCCGCGTAGCCAAGACCACAAATCAGCATGACCCGGCGGCTGGAGAGGCTGGAGATCAGGCGGCCCCAAAACGGCGAAAACAGGAAATTGGTCGTCAACATCGCAGCTAGAGCGACGCCAAACACATAATCCCCGAAACCGCGATCCTTAATGATCGTCGGCGTCACCGGGTGGGCAAAGCTTGCCGCCATGTGAAACAGGATATTGACCGCGAAAAACATGTAAGCTCTGCGTCTGTCGCTCACTGCCGGGCCTCCGATGTCGTAGCCTTGGTCGATCGTTAACTTATGCTCCTTCCCCTTGGACGGGATATTCCCTGCCGTCGGAGGGAGCCAGATTGGGCGACGCGAATGCAAGGGTCGCGGGACAGCAGGGAAGGGGCTTGGTTCGATTGACGCACAGTTACAGCGTGCGGGACAGTGCGCGGGCAAAGCGCGTGCGGCTAACCATGTCGGCGCGCGACGGACTGGTGGTCGTCGTGCCGCGAGGATTTGACCGCCGCCAGATCCCGGCGCTTGTGCAGCAACATGCGCAGTGGATCGAGCGGGCGACCGCCCGGTTGCTGGCTCAGGCCGAGGGCGCCGTCACGGGACCCGGCGTAACCCCAGCATTACCGCATCGCGTCACCTTGCCGGCGATCGGCGAGGAGTGGACGGTGGTCTACCGCCACACCCCATCCGCCCACGTAACATGTGTCGAGAAGCCCGGCAACACCCTCTTGATCTACGGCGCGATCCGCAATCAGGCGGACTGCCTCGCGGCGCTCAGGCGCTGGCTCAACCGCAAGGCGCACAAGCACATCAAGCCGTGGCTGCTGCAGCTTGCGGCCGAGCGGGGTTTCGCCGTGGGCCGTGTCCTGGTCAAAGCGCAACGCACACGTTGGGCAAGCTGCTCCCAAAGCAGGACTATTAGCCTCAACATGAAGCTGCTGTTTGTCCCGCCCGAAGTTGTGCGCTACACGCTGTTGCATGAGCTGTGCCACACCGTGCAGCTCAACCACGCGCGCAGCTTCTGGAGCCTGCTCCGGCGGCACGAGCCGTCATACGTCGCACTGCGCCAGCGCTTGCGCGTCGCTTGGCGGGATGTGCCGGGGTGGGTTGGGTAGCGCGCACCTCCCCACGATCACCGTCTATTCAACCAGCTCAAACACCTTGCCGGGATTGAGGATGTTGGTCGGGTCAAAGACTCGCTTGATCCCGCGCATCAATGCAATCTGCTCGTCGCCAAGCTGGTGGCGCAGGTAGTCGCGCTTGGCGTATCCGATGCCATGTTCTCCGGAAACCTGCCCACGCATCTCCTCCGACCGGGCGTAGAGTTTGTCAAAGACCTCCTGCACTAGCGCGTGCCAAGCGGCCTCATCGAGGTTGTCGCGGCACAGGTAGACGTGGAGGTTGCCATCGCCCGCGTGGCCAAAGCTGGGGATACGGACGCGGGTGGCGGCGGCCAGCTCGTGCGTGTACTTGATGAATTCGACCAACCGGTTGCGCGGGACGACGACGTCGCATTCGTCAATCTGGTTGCTCGAAGCCTTGATCGCCTCCAGGAATGCGCCCCGCGTGCCCCAGACGACTTCCTTGCGCTCGTCGGTGTCGACGATGAAGACGTCGACCGCACCACTGGCTAGGCAGAGTTGGGCGATCAGCTCATACTCCTCGGCTACTTGCGCCGGAGAAGAGCCGTCAAAGGTAAGCAGTAGGTAAGCTGGGCTTGCCGTATCTGGAAAGGCCTTGCCCAGGTAGTCCTGGGCCAGGAGCAGCGTCTCGCGCTCCATAAACTCCACGGCGGTCGGGATGACCCGCGAGGTTAAGACCTTAAAGACCGTCTGGATTGCCTCTTCGGTGCTGTTAAACGGGATCAACAGGCTGACCGTCTTTGCCGGCAACGGCAAGAGGCGCAGGATTGCCTGCGTGACGATGCCGAGGGTGCCCTCGGCCCCGACGACCAGGTCTTTTAGCGAGTAACCGGAGCTGTTTTTGGCGACCTTGCCGCCCAACTCCAGCACGGTCCCGTCCGCGAGCACGACCGTCAGCCCCCGCACATAGTCGCGTGTGACGCCGTACTTAACCGCGCGCATACCGCCCGCGTTGGTGCTTATGTTGCCGCCGAGCGTCGCCGACTTCTCGCCGGGATCGGGCGGGTAAAAAAAGCCTCGCTTTTCGACGTATGCCGACAGGTCCATCAGCAGCACGCCGGCCTCGACCGTGATGGTCGAGTTGTCCGGGTCGAGTTCGAGGATATGGTTCATCCGCGTCATGTCGAGCATAATCCCGCCGTACAGCGAAACCGCTCCTCCCACCAGTCCCGTGCCCGAGCCGCGGACAACGACAGGGACATGCCGGGCATGCGCCAGGCGTAGCACCGCAACTACCTCGGACTGATGGGCGACTTTGACCAGAACTTCGGGGTAGCCGGTGATTCCTTCCATCTCGTCGTGCGCGTAGTCTGAGCTGATCGCCGGCCCGGCGACAACGTTGGCCGGCCCCACGATCGTGCGCAGCCGGTCGAGGTCGTCGCTTGAGACCTTGGTGTATTCGCTCATCCCCGTACCCTCCCGTCGCGCGTTGCGCTGATCTGCTCGACAACCTGTGGCAGTATCTCGTAGATGTCGCCAACCAGGCCAAGGTGGGCGACATCAAAGATGGCCGCCTGCGGGTCCTGGTTGATGGCGACGATCAATTTGGACTGAAGCATGCCCGCCCGGAACTGCACCGATCCCGATAGCCCGGCGCAGATGATCAACTTGGGCTTGACGGTGCGCCCGCTGAGGCCGATCTGCAGGCGGGGATCAAACCAGCCGGCCTCGATCAGCGGTCGCGTGCAGGCTAGCTGGGCACCGATCAAGTCCGCCAATCCCTCAAATAGCGGCAAATCCCTGCGGCTGCGAACGCCGCGACCCAAGGCGATGATCACTTCGGCCTCGGAGATACCCGCTTGCCGCGGCTTGGATGTTGCCTCAAGCACCTCGATACGTGATTGCAGGAGAGCCGGATCGAGCTGCATCGGGGTGATCCTGCCGGTGGCGGTTTCGCCGGGGGTGGGCATAGCGCACACCCCGTACCGCACCGTGCAAAACTGGGGCCGGTGGTTGGGTGTTGCGATCTGGGCCATGATGTTGCCGCCAAACGCGGGCCGGATCTGGACGAGGTCGCTGTTTGGCCGCATCTCGAGCGTTGTGCAGTCCGCCGTGAGTCCGGTCCGGAAGCGCGCTGCCACTCGCGGAGCCAGCGACCGGCCGACGTTGGTCGCGCCGACCAGCACCGTGGAGGGGTGAGCGGTTTCGACAAAGTCGGCAAAGGCCGCCGCGTATGGCTCAATCCGGAAATGCCGGTAGTCGGGCGAATCATACGTGAAAACGTGGTCGACGCCGTAGGGCAGGAGTTGATGGGCGGCCTGGGCGACATCGTGGCCGATCAAGACGGCGTAGACCGGCTGGCCGGTGACCGCGGCGAGTTCACGTGCCTTGCCGATCAGCTCGAGCGAGACAGGGTGCACCGAGCCTTCGGAGTGGTCGACAAACACCGCGACGCCCTGCCATGCGTCCTTGTCAACGGTGGCCTGCTTGACCTCGACGATCTCAAACGCCCCGGGAATCCAGCGGCGGACGCAGATGCCGCACATCCGGCAGGCCGCGTTGACCGAGACCACCCCGTCCTCGGCCTCGATGGCGCTGAACGGGCATAGTTTAAGCAATTCGGGGATCCGGGTCGGATCAACCTGGTCTTGGTGGATAACGAGACTGCGCATCGTGGCCTTCGCTCCGTCGCCTAGATCAGGCGCTGCGCGACCAGCACGTCGACCAACTCGGCCGCGAGTTGCGTCGCCCGTCCGCGCACCATCCGGCGCTCAAAGTCAGACTGTGGCTGGAAGACTCGCTCTACCTGCGTGGGGGATCCGTTGAGGCCGTAGTGCAGGGGATCACGGTCCGGCAGGTCGTCGAGGGTCAGGGTCTGGACCGGCATGCTCTCGCGCAGGCGGAGCCGGCGGTTGAACGACGGCAACCGCGGGATGTAGATGTCTTTGTCAACCGCGATCAGACACGGAAACTGGATCCGCTGTATCTGCGCCATCGTCTCCATTGCCATCCGCACCTGGATCGCCCCGCCATCCACCTCGATGATCTCGGTGATGTTGGTGCTGTGGGGGATGGCGAGCCATTCGGCCACCTCAGGCCCAACCTGCGCGGTGTCCCCGTCGGTGGTCTGCTTGCCGCAGATGATCAGATCGTAGTCACCGAGATGCTGGATGCCCTGCGATATCGCGTAGCTGGTTGCCAGCACATCGGCGCCGGCAAAGCGCCTGTCGGTCAGCAAAACCGCGCGGTCCGCGCCGATGTAGAGGCATTCGGCCAGCGCCTCGCGGGCTGCCGGAGGTCCCATGGTCAGGACGGTCACCCTGCCGCCGTGTTTCTCCCGCAGGCGCAGGGCGGTCTCGACGGCAAAGAGGTCGTACGGGTTGACCTTTGACTCGACGCCCTCACGCTTGAGCACGCCGGTAACCGGGTCGACCTCAACATTTGAGGTTGCCGGGACTTGCTTGACACAAACGATGATCTCCAAGGTTGGCCCTCCAGGATTTTCGCGCGGAAACCGCTGCTTTGTCGTGGCTAATTGTCGTGCGATCTAGGGTTGTTCCGCTTGGGGGAGGGCAGAACCTGCCGGAGCCAGTGCCCGGTGAGCAAGGCAAGAGGGGGGGCGGTTGCTCCCCCTCTTGCCTTGCTTGCTGCCGTGTTGCCGTATGTCAACCGCTTAGCTGGTCAGCCGCTCGACCTGGCGCTCGTAGGCGCGGAGGTGATTGGTTGAGGCGTCGCGCAGGGACTCAAACACGCTCTGCACTTCCTGCGGCAACTCCTGGGCCAAGAACTCATCGTACATCGCGATGTTGTCGATCTCAGCCTTGACGCCGGTCTCAGCGGCCTCAAGCAAGGAAGTCGGGATCACCAAGTGCGCGCTCGAATCGTCGGCCGGGATCTCGATCCCGTATGCGTCGTACAGGCGGCTGAGAGCTGCGATATGCGTTTCCTCGGACCGCATGATGTTGGTGTACGGCCGGATGCTGCCATACTCAGCGATGATTGCCTCGTACTCGCCATGCGCCAGGTACTCGTCCTGGATCGCGTAAGCCAGCATGTCGGCGATGGTCAGATCTTCGTCGACCAGGGCGCCGGCGGCGCCGTAACCTTCAAGTGACAGGACGAGCTGCTCACTGCCGAGCGGTGCCGGATCGAGCACGCGCTCTTGCGCCATCTCGGCGCGTTGACCGGCGGTCGCGGCCATGGACATCGACGCCTGCCTACCGTTGCCGGCGCGATTTGCGGCGGCTGCGGCTGCTCCCGACAGGCCTCCGACGACCAGCGCTGCGGCGAGGATGACCGGTACGATTCGTTTGCGGATTGTGGGTGAAGTTGCATGCTTGCGCATTTGAATGTCTCCTTTGGTGTTGCTCTCAATGTGTCTTGCTGAGACAAACATAGCGCGCTGGTATGACAAAACTGTTAGGCAGGGCCTAACTGATTCCTGGGGTTTTGGCGATTGCCGATAGAGTGTGCCCTGCGGTGTCAGCGCGAGTCCGGCGGCAGCAATCCGTGTCCCGCCGCGTAGGCGATAACCTGCGCGCGGTTCTTGAGGTGCAACCGGTCCATGATCTGGCTCATGTGGTACCTGACCGTGGACTCGCTGAGGTGAAGTAAATCGCCGATCTGGGAGTAGGTCATGCCCCGGGCGACCAGGGTTAATATCTCCGCCTGCCGCTCGCTTAGGTCATCGTTGGAGACAGTAGTCGACTGCTCCGCGCGCCGAGCATGGCGGGCAAACTCGGTCAGCAAACGCGCCGCGAGCTCCGGTGGCAGGGCGGCCCCGCCGGCCTGGACTTGCTCCACCAGCTCCAAAAACCGCTCCGCACTCTGGCTCTTGAGCAGGTAACCGCTCGCACCGCTTTTGATCGCCTCAAACAGGTGCTCATCCGTGGCCGACACGGTCAACATGACGATGCGGATCTCCGGCATCTCGGCCTTGACCAACCGGGTTGCGGTCAGCCCGTCGCAGACGGGCATGTCGATGTCCATCAGAATCAGATCGGGACGGAGCTCGCGCGCCTTAGCCAGGGCCTCAAGGCCGTCGCTCGCAAGGCCAACCACCCGATATCCCTTGGCGGCCAGTAATACCTTGAGCGACTGCTGAAACAACGGGTGATCATCGACAAGCAGTATTCGCAGCGAACCCGCACCGCCTGTTTGCGCATCCTGGTTAGACGTGTCTGCTCAACTCCTTCAGCGGCACATGCACGATGAGTTGGGTGCCCTGGCCGGGCGCCGAGGCAATCTCGAGCGCACCGCCCAGGGACTCGGCCCGCTCACGCATCGTCTGCAGGCCAAATCCCTCGCCCCGCTTGCTGGTCACCGTTGCCGGGTCAAATCCCTGCCCATCGTCCGCGATTGTCACCTGTAGCGTCGAGCCCGCCACGGCAAAGGTTAACCATACGTTGCGTGCATGAGCGTGCTTGCGGATGTTGTTTGCTGCCTCCTGGACGATGCGCAGCAATTGGGTCTCCACTTCCGATGCGAAACCTCGATGCTCCAACTCCGCCGCGATGCTCATCCGCACGTCGATGCCACAGTGCTGGCCAAAGCTCGCCAAGTACTGCCGCAGGCGGCTGAAGAAAGGCACCTCTGCTGCCACCAACGTTCTGATGCCCAGGATGTACTCGCGGACGTCGACCTCCGCCTCCATGGTCATCTGGGCGAGCAGATCCAGGCACTGGTTGGCCTCCCCGATGCTGCCTTGTCCTATCAGCAATTTGGCCGTGCCCGCCTGGAGGTGCGCGGCGGCGAGGGTCTGGCCCAGGCTGTCATGCAACTCGCGGGCGAGACGCTCCCGTTCAAGCAATGTTGCAAGCGTGCGGTGTTGCTCGACCGCCCGCGCCTGGGCCTGGCGCTCCGCGGTCACGTCGCGCAGCAGGACGAGGTGCCCGGTCGTCAGGTCGCGGAAATCCTTGAGCGCGCTTGCCGCCAGCAGGATGTGACGGGTGGCGGTTTCCTTGCCAAGGGAGATCTCGGTCCACTCCGCCGGCAGGGCAGCCAACGCCTCGCTCAGGGCCGGCTGCTCAATCGGCAGATCACCAACTGACCGCCCGATCACCGGCTTGCCGGACAGGCCGAGGATGTCCTGGGCCGCCGGGTTGATGTTGGCGACGCGCCGGGCAACGTCCAGCACGACCATGCCGTCGCGCATCTGGGCGACCGCTCGTTGCCTCGCCTGGGTGACCGGATCAAACATGCGGAAGCCAAACAGTGCGACCGCGTACATGATTGCCGTCACGCCGATAAGACGCACGTCTGACGGCATCTGCCGGCTGGTGATCCCGAGCGCCTTGAGCAGGTAGGTAGCGCGCGCGCCGACTTTGGTCAGGAGTACGATTGTGACCGGCCAGCGGTGGAGCGGCGAGCGGACAAACAGCCAGACCAGGGCGGCGATCTCAACGACGGTGAGCGCATATGTGTAGAACAGATTTGCCCAGTTGCCCAGGCCGCGCACCGGGGCGATCACGCCATCTTGGGTCAGGCTGACCCACATCAGGTGGTACGTGTCGTTGGTCAGGATGAAGAACACCATCAGAAGCGACGGCACAAACAGCAGCACGAGGTTGCGCCGCGTCACCCAGCGGCCCGGCCAGGCATACTCCAAAACGAAGCAGCTCATCGCGGTTACGGTCGGCAGCATCCAGACGACCTCAAACTTGTACCACCAGACCTTGGTCGCTAGGTCAACTGCCGCATATTCCATGATCGAACCGCCGATCCACAACGCAGCCAACAGGCTGGCCGCCGCAAACAGCGACGCGCCAGGCAGGTGGCGCCGTTGCCACGCGTACACGGACAGGATGATCAGCAGTGCCGTGATCACCACGGATGGCCATATGCTTGGGGTGTATAGGTATGATCCGGTCAATGGCGGCCATCCCTTCGTGTGTAGGAGAGTGATCGGCCCGACGCGTGAGGCGTCGCGAGTCCGGTGGTGCGTGTAGTGTGATATGTATCTTTCCAGCTAAGGGTGCGTATTTCCTGTTAGGTCTGCCGGATAGGGTACCGCACAGGGCAACCGGAGCAGGTGATGCGCGCATTCCGGCAGAAACCAATTCCCCGTCCACGCAAGGCAATGCGAATCCCCCTGAAGGAGGTCCTAGGCTATGCACGAGGTCAGGTATCTGACACCGGCGGATGACCAGGCATGCGGCAGGGTCGCCGGCTATTCATACAACGTGCAGCCGCACAAGATTGTCGAAATGCTGGAGCGCACGCGCGGCTTCGGCGATCGCCTGTTGGGGGTGTTCACTCCCAGCGGGGAGATGGGCGCCGCGATGATCGACCGGCGGATGCAGGTCAACATTAACGGACGGGACATCCCAGCCAATGGGGTGGGGATGGTTGCCTCAGCGCCGGAGACCCGGCGGCGCGGCATGGTGCGCGACATGCTGGCCTGGCACCTTGGCCAGCTCAACGACGACGGTGTGGCACTGTCGATCCTTTATCCTTTCCAGTACCGGTTTTACCAGCGGCTCGGCTGGGGCTTTGCCAACCAGGTCGTCCAGGTGGGCGTCCCGCCAAAGGAGTTTGCCGGCCACGGCCGTGAGATCGGCAAGATGGTCTTGCTCGTCACCGTCGAGCCGTCCGGTCTGCGCTTTGCGGACGGCTACACCAAAGAGCAGGTCGTGGGCTTGATGCAGCCGATCTACGAGGCGACTGCGCGCACCAACAATCTCGCGGCGTGGCGGTCGCCGGGCGACTGGGATCGCGCACTGAGGGTCAGCAGCGGGATCCGTTACATCTATGGGTGGTTCGCGCCATCTGGCCAGTGTGAGGCCTATTTCTTTGGCGGCACGCGCAACGAGGACTATCCGACCACCCTATACACGCGCGAGATGTTCGCGTCGACGCCAGACGGTTGGCGCGCCCTGTTCTGGTTTTTGAGCTGTCATGATTCGCATATCAAGCTGGTCGAATTTAGCCTGCCCGCAAGCAATCAGATCCTTGAGCTGCTGGTCGCTCCCCGCCACGATGCCAAGCTTGCCGAGGGACAGATGGCCAGGATCGTCAACGTCGAGCGGATGCTGACCATGCGTGGCGCTGACGGCGCGCGCGACGGCAAGTGCGTGCTGCGGGTGCGCGATGAGCTGGCACCCTGGAACGATGGCGACTTCACTCTCGAAACCGCCGCTGGCACCGCGCACGTTGCCAAGGTTGCGGGTGGCGCGGCAGGCGAGCCTGACATTGTCGCCCCGATTGACGTGCTGACGCAGATGGCGATCGGCACTCGATCGCTGGAGGAGATGGCCAGGTTTGGTTTGGCAGGGGTCAATCGAGGTTCTGGCTACGATCATGCGGCTTCGCTCTTCCAGGCCAAGCCGATCTGGCATCTCGAGTACTACTAAGCCGGCGCGGTTTCGGCCGGTTGCGGACAATGTCGATAAGGAGTGAGTGAGCATGGATGCGATAGGGGCGATGAGGGCGCGCGTGAGCGTCCGCAAGTATGAGGCAAGGCCAATCCCGCGCGCGGTGTTGGAGGAGATCGTTGACTGCGGACGGCTGGCGCCGACCGGGCGCAACGAGCAGGCGTGGACGTTCGTGGTTGTGACTGAGCCGGCGACGCTGAGCAGGTTGGCCGAAATCTGCCGCTACGGCCGATTCCTGGCTGATGCGGCCGCGTGCATCTGTGTATTTAGCCGCATGGATGCCCTTTGCGAGGTCGAGGACGCTTCGGCGGCGACCGAAAACATGATCATCGCTGCCCGCGCTCACGGCATCGGGACCTGCTGGATCAACGCACACCGCAAGGAGCACTCGGCGGCAGTTGAGCAGCTTCTGGGGTGCCCGACAGGCCATGAGTTGGTGACGATGTTTAGCTTGGGGTATCCGGCCGAGGAGACCAGGCGGCCCAAGAAGGATCTGGCTGAAGTCATTCGGTGGGAGAGGTTTTAGCTGCAGGCGGCAGTTTGACAAGATACTTAGCTTCGCGCTGTGCATGTGCGGCTATTGAAAGCTCCCGGCGCTGGGGGTATGCTCATAGGGTAAGGAAAGCAAGGAATTCCTTGCTATGAGAGGAGCCGAGCGTGATGGAAATCGCGAAGATCACGTCAAAGGGTCAGATCACAATCCCCATTGAAGTGCGCCGTAAGCTGGGTGTTAAAGAGGGCGACAAGGTTCTGTTCGTCGAAGAAGCCGGGCGAATGTACGTCCTTAATGCGTCAATGGCGGCGCTTGCCGAGGCCCAGGCCGCGTTTGCCGGTGAGGCAAACAGGGCTGGACTGCGGGGTCAAGATGACGTTGTCACTATGGTCAAGCAATTCCGCCGTGAGAGATCGGTGAAGCAGGAGTAACCGATGTGAGAGTGATGTTGGACACAAACGTCTTGGTTTCACTTCTCCTAATTCCGACCCCTGAGATGACCGTCATGATGGAGTGCATATTCAGCTAGCATGAACTTTTGCTGTCATCCTTTGTCCTCGATGAGTTCGATGCTGTGATGAGGAGTAAGTTTCCGACGAAACAGGGAGCCGTCGAAGGATTTTTTCAGAGTATTGAGTTCTCTCTGATCGAGATGCCGGCGACGATTGAGCGCGAGCTATTCCGGATCCGCGACCCCAGAGACTACCCTGTCTTGTACGGAGCGATTATCGGTGATGCGGACGTGCTCATTACTGGCGACAAGGATTTTGCCCTAATCGACGTCGACAGACCAAGGATCTTGACCCCCGCGGGGTTCGTGGCGCGCATCAGCGGAACGCTCTCCTCAGGACAGAAATGACAGCCCCTGGGCACGTCGGTCAGAAGCCACGTCCGTTGCTGAACACAACAACCGGGCGGGGGACGGTTGCGCGCCCCCGCCCGCCGAATCCTGTCATGGATCTGCTTATGGCAATCTGTACACGCGTACAGTCAGCGCTCCGATGTTGTCCTCATAGTAGGTGTCAATTACGCCAACGTTGATCAATCCACCGGGGCTCGTATACAGCAAGGAGTACTCGTGTGAATCCCGGTACGGTCCCCAGTCTACCCAGGCCCAGTCCACGATGACATCTAAGAGCCAGTCACTGGACGTTCCATGGGGAGCGGTCGCCCACGCTCCGCCATCGTAACTTGAGTACATGGCGTCTACCATCTCAACTGCACGATTCTGCCAGGTGCCGCTCACTACCAGCACATATGTCTCTCCGGAGTCGAGCGACATATTGGAGTAGGCACCGAACGGCACTAAACCCGCCGCAGCCGGCACCGTGAACTCGTCGATTTGTTCCGGACTGATCGGTTCTTCAACGGAGTATTCGCACCACCGCATTGAGGCGTGTGCAGCGATCAATAACGCATTGTCGTCCTGATCGAAGAGGTCGGTGATGTTCACTGACCTGTATTGTGTGGCTGGTACGAGTGGATTGTAGCATTCGGACCACTCAAACTGTCCGGGTATCGGTGCTCCGTAGTCCTTGTTCTTGTTGTAGACCCGGTACGGGTTGAAGTCCGCAAGATCATCTACCACCTGCAAGTGGTACTCGGCAATGGTCCAAGTCCCGTCAAAACCTTCTCCCGGTGTTGGATCGGTGCCATCCGCAACGTACCGGAAGTACAGGCGCTCACCATCGTCGTAAGCGTACAAATGGCCTGCGAGGTGAGTTTGGCCGGCATAGAGGTCAAACAGGGCCGGTTGTGTCTCTGTGCCGCTGCCGATCTCATAGCTAAGGTAGGTGGCCCAGTCACCCTTTTTCACAAACCGTGTGGTACCCGGTCCGTCCTGGGCAGCCCAGGCTGTTTCGTCGAGGCAATATGCTTGACGCTCGTTGACGAAGTTGTGGAAGGGTCCTTCATTGCCGTCGCTTTCGTCGCCAGGCAGCGTGATGAGGTGGCCGTCGAGGGATGGATAGCTAGCCACCCAGCCAGATTGCGGGACCTCCTTGAGGACGTAATCGCCGAGGATTATGTCCGCGAAGCAGTACTTACCTGATGCATCGGTGAACGTGCTGATCATCACGTCATCGGAGTCAGTGGTCGGCTCGCCGTAGTTCCAAAGCTGGATTTCCCACCCGGCAAGGCCGGTGCCCCACTCGAAGTCGTAAAACTTGTAACCGCAGATGTCGTAGCGAATATGGCGATTGGAGAAATTCCAGAGGCTGCTGCCTGGCGCACCAGGATCCTCGCAGTTGCTTGGAGCGGCGCCAGGGAACCACGCGTATTGGTCGGCGCCGCCCGGCGGGAAGACCTGCTCCCAGCCCGGTTGCGGCGTCTCCCTCAGTGCGTAGAGGCCGTACGGCACGTCGTGGAAGCAGTAGAGGCCGTTCTCGTCGGTCATATCTGACGCTTGCCAGATCAGGTCGTCCTTGGTCGCGGCGTCTCCGTCCTCATCCCAGTAGAGGTTGATCTCCCATCCGGCTAGTCCCAACTGCGTGTCGGCGTCGGTTTTGTACCCGCAGACGTCGCTGAGGGTGTAGCGATTGGAGAAGTTCCAGAGGCTGCTGCCTGGCGCACCGGGATCCTCGCAGTTGCTTGGGGCGGCGCCCGGGAACCACGCATATTGGTCGGCACCGCCCGGCGGGAAGACCTGCTCCCAGCCAGGTTGCGGGGTTTCCCTCAGTGCGTAGAGGCCGTAAGGCACGTCGTGGAAGCAGTAGAGGCCGTTCTCGTCGGTCATATCTGACGCTTGCCAGATCAGGTCGGCCTTAGTTGCTGCGTCACCATCCTCGTCCAAGTAGAGGTTGATCTCCCAGCCGGCGAGTCCAAGCTGTGTGTCGGCGTCGGTCTTGTACCCGCAAATGTCGCTGAGCGTGTAGCGATTAGAGAAGTTCCACAGGCTGCTGCCTGGCGCACCGGGATCATCGCAGTTGCTCGGGGCAGCGCCTGGGAACCACGCATATTGATCGGCACCGCCCGGCGGGAAGACTTGCTCCCAGTTGGCTTGGGGGGTCTCTCGCAGCGCGTAAAGCCCCTCGGGCAGATCGTGGAAGCAATAGAGACCGTCGAAGCGGGTTGTCGTGACTCTCAGCCAGGTCAAATCGTCCTTGGTGCCGGCATCGCGGTCCTCATCCCGGTACAAGGTGATCTCCCAGCCTGCCAGCCCCATCTGGGTTCTGGAATCGGTCTTGTACCCGCAGATGTCGTAGGTGATCGGCTCGTACGTTGGATCATCATAGATACCGGCGTCCCACGTCATATCCGTCTGGCCCGAGATCGCGGTTATGGAATTGGTCATGCCGGTTGTCAGATATGCGTCGCTGTCAATACCGTCGTCGGCCCCCTGATCTTGCGGACTGAACAGGTACCCGGCGGGCAGGAGGAACTTGATGTAGTAGGCGGCCATGACGGTGTCGGATGAGGGCACGTCATCGAACGTGTAATGCCCGTATGCGTCTGTAGCGGTGCTGGCGACAAGGATGTCCATAGCACCCATCTGCCAAAGTTGCACAGTCACGTCGGCCACGCCCAACTCTCCCACGTCCTGAAGGCCGTTTGCGTTCAAGTCCTCCCAGACGAAGTCACCCAATGAAGCAGGAACAGCCTCGATCGCAAATGCGCTCCCCGGGATAAGGCACAGAATCAGCCAGACAAGAAGTAGAGCAGAACCTCGATATCGTCCACCCAATATTGCCACCCTCTCTCGCAATGTCGCTGTGTGCGTGGTCCTGGACCTGCACGTGGCTCTGGCGTTGGCCTCAGATCCTCTCTCCATTTCCGGCACGTGATGCGGGGGTCCATCACTGATTAGACGGTATACTGCAGCAATAAAAAATCACTAAAAGTCCTGTTCAGAGAGATGCAGATTCACGGCGTGCACGACCACTCGCGCAATCATCGGTAACCAGTGCAGGTCGCTGCCAATCCGCCAGCCAATCACTGATCTGGTGTATGGCAGACCTAGACGACCCACCACCCGGAGGTGCATCCATTTGCGCGGCGTCTTGTTCGAGGAACTTACCTGGCCCGAGGCCGAGCAACTGATCGCGGAGGACCTGGTTGTCGTGCTCCCGATCGGTGCCGCCACCAAAGAGCATGGGCCGCACCTGCCGCTCGGCACCGACTTCTTTGTGGCTGAGGCACTGCGAGCGGTGCTGGTTGAGGAGGTTCGCTGCATAACCTTGCCGACCGTCGGCTACGGCTACTACCCCGCGTTTACGAGCTGGCCCGGCAGCGTGTCTATTGATCCGGTGACTTTTGCCGCTTTTGTCAGCCAGATCATCCGATCATTGGCGAGCCAGGGCTGGCGGCGGTTTCTGGTCCTCAACACTGGCGTGTCGACGACAGGACCGCTTGACTACGCTTGTCGCGAGATTGCCGCCGATACCTCACTGCGCATTGCGATGACGCGGGGGCTGGGCGAGCGGGATTGGCAGGCTCTACGTGAGGAGACCGCCGGTACCCATGGTGGCGAGCATGAGACCAGCATCATGCTGGCGGTCCGGCCTGATCTGGTTCGGATGGAGATGGCCCCGGATGAGGTGATGGCCAAGCCGGAGGGGTTCCAGACCGGCGCGGGCAAGCCGCCGCTGGCTAGCCTTTTTGGTCCGATGAGCCGCGACGCCGGGACGCCGCCTGAGTTTTACACGGCCAGCGGGATCCACGGCAACGCGCAATTGGCCACGCCGGACAAGGCGGCTGCGGCATGGCGCGCGATGATCGCGGATCTGGTTACCGTCGTTGAGGCGTTGGCGGCGCTGCCGATCGACTGACTGAGCGTCTGGCTAGCCGCGCACGAGGGCGTTAAACTCCTCGATCAGCCCGTCGATCTGCGGGGTCAGCTTGTGGAGATTGCCCCAGTACTCCTCGTGGTCGTACCATTGTGCGTTGAGCTCTTCGACGTCGTACATCTGCTGCTCGATCCAGGTGTAGTACTTGAGATTGTGAATCCGCTTCTTGCCGGGGTAGGTGAGTTCTTCCATGCTGTCGGTCCGGAGGCCAAGCGCTGACCGGGCATGGTCCATCGCGGCGGCGGCGGGCGAATAATCGCCGCCACGTTCGGCAGCCATCTCGCGCAGGCGGGAGCCGTACATCTCCGCTGAGTCGGTGAGAACGGTAAGCACAATGTCGCTTTCCTTGAGTTCGTAGTAGCGGGCAAACTTGATGCACGAGATGATGTTGGCCGCCCCGGAGATGCCGACGAGGTCGAGGTGGGCGACCAGATCGTCCGGTGTGCCGGAGTCGCGCAGGTACTCCTGGCCGGCCGGCTCGTTGAACAGGCGGAAGAGGCCCAGGCTGTCGTTGTCGTCGACGGCGATGACCATGTCGGTGTTGCGCACATTGTGGATCCATGGCACGTGTTTGTCCCCGATCCCTTCGATGCGGTGCGCACCAAACCCGTTAAGCAGCAGGGTGGGGCACTGCAAGGCCTCGCCCACCGCAAGCTTGGCGTGAGGGTGGCGTTCCTTGAGATAGTCGCCGCTGCCAAGCGTGCCGGCGGAGCCGGACGTCAGGCAAATGCCGGCGAGGCGGTCGCCGGGTCGACCTGCGGCGGCAATGACCTCATCCATCGCGTGGCCGGTGACCGAGTAGTGCCAGAGGTGGTTTCCGAGCTCGCCAAACTGATCAAAGACCACAACGTTGTCGCGCGTGCGACGCAGCTCCCACGTCTTATCAAAGATCTCCTTGACGTTGCTCTCGCTGCCGGGAGTGGCGATGACTTCGCCCGCAACCTGGCGTAGCCAGTCAAATCGCTCCTGGCTCATGCCCTCCGGCAAGATCGCGATCGATTGGCAGCCGAGCAGGGTGGAGATATAGGCGCCGCCGCGGCAGTAGTTGCCGGTCGACGGCCACACCGCCTGGTGGTAAAGGGGATCAAATTGGCCCGTGACGAGGCGCGGCGCAAGGCAGGCAAAGGTCGCGCCAACTTTGTGCGCACCGGTGGGGAAGTACTTGCCGACCAGGGCGATTATCCGCGCCTTGACGCCGGTGATAGCGGGCGGCAACTCGATGTAGTTGGGCAGTTGGCGGAAGAGCCCACCGCTGGGTTGGGGCTCGTTCTTCCAGGTAATGCGAAAAAGATTGACCGGATCGACGTCCCACAGCCCGGTGTTGCGTAGTCGGTCCGTGATGACCGCGGGCACCGTGCTCGGGTCGCGCATCTGGGCAAAGGTCGGCATCAGGATGTTGCGGTCACGGGCGACCTGCGCCGTACGGCGGACCTGCGTCTCGTTGACCGCGAGATTAATCAATGGTCGCACTGGCGTCATCACCTCAAATATCGCTCTTGCTGCGCTAGAAGTTGCGGATCGCGCGCGCGTACACTGCGCAGGCGTTGACGATCTGGTCTACCGGGCAGTGCTCGTTGCGCATGTGGGCGAGCTTGTACTCGCCCGGGCCAAACCCGATGGTCGGGATGCCCAACTTGACCGGCGTAACGGCATTGGTGCTAAAGTCCCAGAAGTCAAACGACGCCGGCGCGTGACCGTAGGTCTCGCCATAGGCGGCGACAAAGGCGCGGGTCAACTCGTGTTCAGGGGCGATCTGCCAGGCCAAGTGCATCGGCTCGTAGGTCACGTCAAGGCCGGTCCATGTCCTGCGCTGTAGGGTGCCGACCGCCCAACCCGCGTCCTTGCCGGCGACGATCGCGTCCATCTCCTGGCGAATCGTGTCTTCAGTTTCGCCAAGCGCCATCCGGCGGTCGAGGTAGGCCTCGCACGCAAAGGGCACGGCGTTGAGCGAGACGCTGCTGCTGCTGATGCGGGACATCACCAGCGTGCCGCGCGGGGCCGGGTGCTCGGCCAACTCCAGATTGGTCCGTTCGACGCGCTGGATGATCTCGGCCATCTCGTAGATAGCGTTGACGCCTTTTTCGGGGGCTGATCCATGCGCGGAAACCCCTCTGGCCGCGATCACCATCTGGGCCTTGCCCTTGTGGCCGGTCGTGATGACGTTGCCGGAGGGCTCACAGGTGACGAACAGGTCCGGTCGCAACGATAGCTCGCGGAACATGTATGCGAGGTTTTCGCCGTCGCAGTCTTCCTCAAGAGCCGTGCAGCTGACCCACACCGTCTTGCCTGCCGTGTAGCCCAGCTTGTGCGCCAGTGCTGCGGCGTAGATGGATGCGGCAGCACCTGACTTCATGTCGACCGAACCGCGGCCCCAGAGGTTGCCGTCGACGATCGTGCCGCCAAACGGTGGCTGTTGCCACTGGTCGGCATCTAGCACCTCGACCGTATCGATGTGCGAATCAAACATGATGCTCCGGGGGCCGTCGCCGAGGCGACCGACCACGGAGCCAAAGCCATCAATGCGCACGTCCGCAAAGCCGAGGTGGCGCATGTGGCTGGCGATGAACCGCACGATCTCTTCCTCTTGGCCCGAATAGCTGCGAATCCGCACCAGATCGGCCGCAAACCCCAGCAGGGCCGCGCGGACGGAGTCGGGGATCAGCGTTTGCGTGTCCATGGATGTCCTCCTATTGCCGCTGTGCGGCGATTCCCCGCAGGTCTTTGACCATCACGATGTTGTCAACCGGCAGCATCTCCGGCGGCAAGAGATGGTCAAACATGGTCGTCCGTTGGGACGACAGCACGTGGAAACCGCCTTTTTCGTACATCTTGATAGCCGCGCCGTGGCGGTTGGTGGTGTGCAGGTGAATGCCCGGGATGTGCGCGGCCGCGAGCCGGTCACACAGGGCCTGGAGCAGGGTCCCGCCGATGCCGCGCCGATGAAAGTCAGGGTGGACGGCCATATGGAGGTGGGCGGGATAGGCGTTAAGATCAAGGTGCCCGGCGCCAGTGCGACCGCGGCGCGTGGCGATCTGGTCGCGCAGCCCGGCCAGCGCCATGCGCCATAGCGCGGGGCGGAGGAGCAGGCCGCGGCGGATAGCGCTGGCGACGAGGCGCGGCAATTGCCAGCTGACCGCGATGCGCTCACGCCGCGCCGTGTCCGGACAGCCAAAGATGTATCCGGCCACGCGCCCGGTGGCGTTATCCTCGGCCACCAGGAGCCAGTCGGCCTCAAACTCCAGGTAGTAATCGACCATGGCCTCAGCGACAAACCCCGGGGCGGGGAAGTACCTCGCCACGGGGTCACCGAACAGCCCGGTCAGGTCAAAGATCGCGCGAATGCCGTCGCGATCCCCGCCGGGGCCCGGCCGGTACGGCCGGACCTTGAAGCTTGGGCCTTCAGCTCTTGTCGCCATCGTGCCGGATGGCTACTCGTCTTCGGCCGGTTTCTCCTTGTTTGCGGACAGCATCTTTTTCATAATCCGTAGTTTGATCGGCGCGATCACGACTGCCGCCGCCACCAACAACACCCATCCCCACCACGGTATGCTGCTCAAGCTAAACGCCGCCATCTGAAGCTCACCCCCGCATCGTTAGTCGCCGGTTGAGAAAGCGCCACGAGAGCGCCAAGAACACAAACCCAACGGCCAGGCTGATCGCGGTCAGCTGCAACGCCTCCGACCAGCCTTGCCCGTCGACAAAGATCGCCTTGTACCCGCGCACCGTCCAGTAGGTCGGGATCCAGTAGAGCGTCCATTGCCATTTGTCGGAGAGAAAGAACAACAGCAGCGGACCAATGCTAAACGGCAGCGCCGCCAACTTAAGCACCCCGATCGCCTCGATCTGGTTGCCGGCAACCGCTCCGATGTAAAGGCCGAGGATGACCGCGGTAAACGTCGCCCCGAGCGTGATCACCGCGATCTTTGGCACGTCGATCGAGCCGATCCCTAGCACATAGATGGGCGGGATCGCCAGCAGCAGGCCGAGCACCACGCCGATCAGGCTCCGGCCGAGGATGTACTCAAAGCGGCTCATTGGCGAGACACCCAACGCCGAAACCACGTTGTCCTCTTTTTCCTCCACGATGCTGAACCCAATCAGAAGGCCGCCGACCATCACGCCCATCAGGGGGACAAACGCCAGGGCAAACGGGAGCAGTGGGCTTGCGACGCGACCGAGATCGATCTCGCTCAAGCCGACCGTACCAGTCGGGGCCAGGATATGGGCCAGCACCAACGCCGGCAATTCGGCGGTCGCGTCCGTTTCATTGCCCTCGAGGATCACGGCATAGCTGTCGCCTTCCGGTACGATGCCGGCGATATCGTCCAGCTGTAGCACGCGGGACTCGACGGCCGAGCGGTCACGCAGTACCTCGACGTCGCCGTATTCGCCGAGCTTGGCGACCATCGCTGAGCCAATGCTCTCCGGCACCGCCAGGTTGATCGACGCGGCGCCGACGGACGGGATAAACGCCCGCAGCACCAGCGCCAGCAGAAAGGGCGCCAGGATCAGGTAGACAATCATGAAGTCACGCGTCTGACTGCGCAAATCGCGGCGCAGCAGCGCCAGAGTCCTGCGCATCATCTAGACATCCCTCGCAATCAGCTGACGGCGGAAGGTCAAAGCCGCCAGCGGGAAGGCAATCGCCAGGGTGATCGCCAGTTGCGTCAGCGCCTGCGTCATCAGGCCCGGGGTGCCGGTCGGGAAATATGCCTCCCGCAGGCCAAAGATCATTGGATGGGTCGGCAGCAGCCGCAGCAGCGGTGGGGAAAAGCTGGGCATGAAGTATGCCACCGTTGGCAGGCCGAGCAGGGTCATTACCACGATGCCGGCAAAGATAAACTGCCCGAGGCTGTCAAACATGTTGGCGACGGCCATCATGATCAACGTCATCACCGCCGACCCCAGGAAAACAACCGCCGTCAGGGCCAGCCAGTTGACGTCAAAACCAACTGTAAACACCGTGACCACGACCGTAAACATCATGCCCATCATGAACATCGCCAGAGACCGGGCAGCCAGGTATTCGGCCGTGCTGGCCGGCGTTACCCGGATTGCCCGTAACGTCCGCTCGTCCTTTTCGGCAAACAACAGGGTCGCACCAAGCAGCAGGCCGACCATGCCAGCCTCGCTGTAGACCCAGATCGGGACCATCGACTCGTTGAATGGCGGTTTCTGCACCACAACGTCAGGATTAAGCACGGTCGTCGCAAAGGTCGGCAACTCGGCGCCCTGGCCCGTCAGCGCGGCCGCTTGCGCATGCAGTGTCGCCTCCAGCAGGCGACGGGTCCGCGCGTTTTCGTAGCCCTGGTAGGTGACCGCAAAATGCTCCAGCCCCGCCGCCCCGGTGGCGTGCAGGCCGATGCGGTTATACCCCTCGACCGCGGCGGCATACTCCTCGGCAGTGCCGACAATCGTCAGCTGTCCCGGGTCCTCGGCGTGCGTCTCATAAAACTGGCGCACGATCTGGCTGCCCGTCTCGTCCCACAGGACAACGTGCGCACCAGTGTTGAGCTCGGCCGGGATCATAAACCGCGTAGCAGCGATGTACATGACTGCGACGAGCAGGATCGCGGCCACATAATAGTTGCGCGTCAGCAGGCGCCAGTCTTTGGCCGTCATCCGCAAAATACGCTTTAGCACGCCGATCACCCCGCCAATCCGCGACCGGTGATCTTGATAAACACTTCCTCGAGCGACGCCTCCTGCGAATGCATCGTCTCGATCTTGCCCGAATCGAGCAACTCGCGCATACGCAGGCGGTCTGCCTCAATCGTCATGGAGAGCCGCTCGCGGGCCAGCTCGCCGTCGGTGCGGTATTCGATCGCCACGAGTCGCTCGCCGTACTGCAACTTAAGGTTGCGCGGCGTATCGATGGCGGCAATGCGGCCCTCGTTGAGAAAGGCCACCCTGTCCGACAACTCCTCCGCCACCTGCATGTTGTGCGTGGTCAGCACGACGGTCGCGCCGCGCTCACGCTCGGCCAGGATCAGCTCTTTGACCTGCTGCGTCATGTTGGGATCAAGGCCGCCGGTCGGCTCATCGAGAAACAGCAACTCCGGCTTGTTGAGGAGGGCACGGGCGAACACCAGCCGGGCCTGCATGCCGCGTGAGTACGCGCCGGCGCGGCGGTTAGCAGTGTCCTGCAGGCCCACTTTGCGCAGCAGGTCCATCGGATCGGCGGTCGGCACGTCGTAGAGTGAGGCAAAAAACTGGAGATTCTCCAGCCCGGTTAGCTTGCGATAGTTGTTGGGGTTTTCAAACGACACGCCAATGCGATTGAACAGAGCGCGTCCGGAGTGGCGCACGTCCTCGCCGGCAACGATTGCCGTGCCCTTTTGCAGCGGCAGGAGACCGGTCAGAATCTTTTGCGTCGTCGACTTGCCGGCACCGTTGGGCCCGAGAAAGCCAAATATCTCGCCCTTGCCGACGGCAAAGCTGATGCCGTCAACGGCGTAGCGGTCGTCATGCGTGTACGAATGGTAAAGCTCCTTAACCTCGATCATTGTCTTTGGTAGCCCCCTTGTCGCTCCCATCGCGGGGTTTCATGCCGAGCTTGACGATGTCCCAGACCTGTTCGAGCAGCCAGACGGCCTGCTCTTGACTCAACCTGCCGGCGGCCGTCTCTTGGCCGACCGAGGCGATCACGGCATTGACCAGGAAGTTGGCCACCCGTGGGTTGACCCGCTTGTCGATCAGGCCACGATCGATGCTCATCCGCAGCCACTGGCCGACCATGTCCTCACTCAGCGATCCAAAGCGCTCCAGTACCTTGGCCAAAAACTCCGGTCCCTCACTGATCAACCGGTTGCCGATCATGTTGAGCCTGGGATGGTCGCGAATCGCCTCCATGCCCGCCGTGCTTGCCATCATCAACATGTCAAAGATGTCCGCATCCGGTCCGAGCCGCTCGACGCCGCGGCGCAACGCATCCAGTTTGACCGTCGTCGCCAGGCCGATCAGGTGCAGGTAGAGGTCAAATTTATCCTCAAAGTACTGGTACATCGAGCCCTTGGCGATCTCCGCCTTGGCGACGATCCGGCTCAGAGACGCCTGGTGATAGGGCCTGTTGGCAAACTCCTCAAGTGCTGCATCCATAATGCGGTCGCGCTTGTCCGGCGGCAGATTGTTGAACGTCTCCTTAGGCAAACCCATCGCCGCCCTCTCGAAGCATTGTTGGTTGCCTGGTATTACCAGGCATGATGTGACCGGTAAGTCATGTGACTAGACGGTCATATGACTGTCTGGTCACATCGTATTGGGCGATTGGGCGGATGTCAAGACGTGCGCTGTCGGATCTTGCGAGTAGAGATGGGGTGGGACGCTTCAGGCAGGGTGGGGGGAGCCAAAAAGCGAGAGGTGGCGCCTTGCGCCACCTCTCGGCTATCGATATGCAACCGGTTTTTGCGACTACTCGGTCGTCAGGGCGCGTCGCGCCGTGATCAGTGCGGCGAGGACAGCGTTGCTGCTACGCACCAATTCTGTCCGCAAGAAACGCGCCTGGTCAGTCGCCTGGTCCATGCCGGCGAGGGTGACGACGGGGTCCAGCGCCGGCAGGATCCCGGTCGGCGTCGCCGGTCCGTGCTCATGGGCGGGCACCGCCGAATAGTTGACCGGCGTCAGTGCCCGTACGGCGGCCAGAGCCCGCGCATTGAGTGAGTCTGTATGCGCCACGTCGTCTCCCGCCGTGGCACTTGCTGCATCTACCTCGACGTCAAACGACCTGGCATCGGCGACCAGGCCGCCTGCGGCAGCGACTAGTTTGCTGAGGTCGAGCGCCGTACCCGCCTGCGTCTGCAGCCACGTCAGCCGTTGCTGCAGCTCGGTGGCCAGCGGCAGCATTCTGTGGGGCAGGAGGATTGCGGTGCACAGCCGCCAGGCGGCAAGGGCATAGATCTGCGTGTCGCGCACGAGGACCTCGGCGTCGCATTTGTCGATGGTGTCCTCTTCGGTGTGCCACCACCAGCCGAGGCCGGAGCCGCCAACGGCAGCGCGCTGGCCGACGGGACGGTTGGAAAGCAGCATGAACAGCGACGTCACGCCCGGGCCCCAGAAGGACTGGTCGCCTGCGCGGACGGGGCGCTCGATCTCGGGCACCTGTCCGGTAATCTGCTGGACGATTTCGCGGGCAAAGGCGGCGTTTTCGGCAACGCCTGTCACGGCCGAGTAGTCCGTCGCTCCGAGGCAGCCCGGCGAATCGATGTTGATGTAGGTGACACAGTGATCGTGCACCGCCTGCCATTCGGTGTCGCAGTACCATGTTGAGCCGGCGTAACGCCCGGTGGAGTGACCGGGCCACCAGGCGACGCGCACGCCGCGCCGCAGGTGGGCCTGGTTGGCCTGGAACAAGCGCGCCAGCTCGAGGCAGCTAACGTTGCCGGTTGCATTGTCGGTCGCGCCAAGGTGCCATGAGTCGATGTGGCCAGCGATCAACACGAAGTCGTCGGTCTGGCCCCGGATGATCGCCTCGGGCAGGCGGAGGCGGTGCCAGCGGGTCTCGGTCTCGGTGTGAATGGTCACGGTCACCGGCCCGGCCGCCGCTGCGTCGCGCAGCAGCAGACCATCGTTGTGCTTGACCGCGATGACCGGAATGCCCGGCAGCGTATCGATCGTGCCAGGCGTCGGCGTGCCCCAGACCGGGGTGACGATTCCTTCGTGGATGACATCCTCGTCGCTGGGCCAAAGGTGAATGTAAGCCACCGCGCCGAGGCGCCGGGCGGTGATCATGTTCTGGCGGCCGCCGCCCTCGCTGAGCACAACCTTGCCGCGCAGGTCCAGCTTGCGCAGGCGCTCGACCGTGGCAGTGTCCGTAAACATGTCGCTGGTGCCGGGCACGTACACGATCTCACCGGAAACCCCCGCCGGTCCCGTGGCGGCAGAGAACGCCCTGGTTTTGGCCGGCATCTCGCCGCCGGCGAGGCCGGGGGTGAGCAGGCGGGCGGACTTGGGATAACTCAAATAGGCGTCAAACTCGTGCACGCGTACTTCGCAGCCGTATCCGCGCAGGTGTTCGACAAGGTAGTCGACTGCCTGGGCTTCGCCGGGGCTGCCCGAGGTACGGTCAATGGCGCACAGGTACTCAAGATGCCGCCACATCGTCTGGCCGTCTACTGACTGGAGCAGGGCGGTTTCGTCGTGGTTAAGGGTCAAGTCGCTCATCCTCCCGTGGTTGGCCTCGGGTCGCACAGGCGCCCGCGCTTGATGAGTTACGCACAAGACGCTTTGCCCCTGCGAAGGAACGAAGGGCTTGAACAAGAAAGATGCTCCGTTACGCGTAGGATCATCGGATCATTGGTAGCGCGTCTCAACTATGCGCCGCGGCGCTCGCCTGGAGGCATCCAATTTGACCAACACCAACGCACCGGCGGGCGGAGAACCAAAGCTCTGGACAGCCAACTTCATCACCCTGATGCTGTCGACTTTTGCCCTCTTCGCAAGCTTTTACTTTATGATGCCGGTGCTGCCGGTCTTTGTCGCCGACCGGTTGGGCGGTGATCAGAGCGTGATCGGGCTGGTCTCGGGTGTGTTTACGATCACGGCGGTGACCTTTCGGCCACTCGGTGGATACCTGATGGACCGGTACGGCCGGCGCGGTGTGCATCTGGCGGCCCTGGTGGCATTTGCTGCCGTCGTCGCCTGTTACACTCTGGTCGGCAACCTTGCGGCCCTGCTCGCCGTGCGTATGCTGCATGGTTTCCCGTGGGGTGCGGCCAATACGGCGGCCAACACCGTCGCCTCGGACATGGTCCCTCCCGCTCGGCGTGGCGAGGGCTTGGGAATGTTCGGCATGGCACAGACCCTGGCGATGGCGGTTGCGCCGGCCCTGGCGATCGCCATCGTAGGGGACGGCCGGTTTGTGCTGCTCTTTGCCAGCGCAACCGGCCTGGCGGTCCTGGCGCTCCTCCTCGGCGTGCGCGTGCAGCACCCCAAGGTCAGTAACCCGGCGGCCCGGCTCAACCTTGCATCGCTGATCGAAGGCAGGGTGGGGTGGCTCTCGGCGTCGTTGGCGTTTGTAACTGCCGGCTATGCGGGCGTGACGACATTCATCGTCGTCTACGCAAAAGAGCTGGGCATCACCCAATCGGGCTTGTTCTTTACCCTGCTGGCGGTCGGTCTGGTCATCTCGCGGCTGACCGCCGGCCGGCAGTTTGACCTGCGTGGGCCCCGGCCAGTGATCGGTACCGGCATGGTCCTGCTTGCGCTCTGCCACACCCTGTTGTGGTGGGGCCGAGCCGGGTTCTTTCCGGCGGCAGTGGTGTTGGGACTCGGTTTCGGGGTCGTCGTCCCGTCCTACCAGGCGATGGCAGTCAACATCGTGCCCGGAGCACGGCGCGGCGCCGCCTACGCGACACTGCTGGGATCGTTTGACATCGGGGTGGGCATCGGCGCTTACGTGCTCGGCGTCATCGCCCGGTCAATTGGGTATGCGGGCATGTACGGCGTCATATCGGTGATGATGAGCATTCCTGCCTGGCTGTTTTTTGCCAAGATCGCGCCGCGCTACGCTGCCGCTGTCGAAACCGCCGCGGCCAAGGGCGGCAACTGAGAGGAGAGATTTACGTGAACAAAGACGAAGCGAAAGCCAAGGTTTGCGCTGCAATCGACGCGCATGCCGCAAGCCTGATCGAGCTGGGGGAGGACATCTTCCGGCACCCTGAGCTCGGGTACAAAGAACACGTGACTGCGGCCAAGATCAAAGCCCAGTTTGAGGCGATGGGCGTAGCCCATCGTGACGGCATCGCGCTGACCGGTTTGCGGGCCGAACTGCCGGGTCCGGCGGCGGGACCACGTATTGCCGTGATGGGTGAGCTGGATTCGGTGCTCTGTCCTGGTCACCCGGATGCGGATCCCGTAACTGGCGCTGCACACTCGTGCGGCCACAACGCGCAGTTGATGATGATGCTCGGCGTCGGCTGGGGCCTGCTGGAGAGCGGCGTTGCCACGCAGCTGGGCGGTCGGGTGTCGCTGATGGCGGTACCCGCTGAGGAATACGTCGAAATCGAGTACCGCAATCGCTTGCGCCAGGAGGGCAAAATCGAGTTCTTGGGCGGCAAACAGGAATTCGTCCGCCTCGGCGAGCTGGATGACGTCGACCTGGCGATGATGTGCCACACGACTGCCGCCCCGGCAGGCAAGACGATAGTGATGGGCGGGACGAGCAATGGGTTCATTGGCAAGTTTGTCCGTTACTACGGCAAAGAAGCCCACGCGGGCGGTGCGCCGCACGCCGGCGTCAACGCGCTCAACGCGGCCATGCTCGGCCTGATGGGCATCCACGCGCAGCGCGAGACGTTGCAGGACGACGACACCATCCGCATTCACCCGATCATCACTAAGGGCGGCGACCTGGTCAACATCATCCCGGCCGACGTCCGGATCGAGACCTACGTACGCGGCAAGCGGATGGCCGGCATCCTGGACGCGAGCAAAAAGGTCAACCGGGCCCTGCAAGCTGGCGCGATGGCGGTCGGCGCCGAGGTAGAGATCACTGAGCTGCCCGGCTACCTGCCCCGGATCAACAACGAGCGCATGAACGAGTTGTTCACCGTCAACGCAGGCACGATCGTCGCTCCGGACAGCATCGTCGCCCCGGGGCACACGACTGGCTCCAGCGACATGGGTGACATCATGCACCTGATGCCGGCAATCCACCCGTACACGGGCGGCGCGACCGGCGCGGGTCACTCAGAGAACTACCGCATCGTCGACAAGCAGCTAACCTACATCATGCCGGCCAAGGCGATGGCGATGACGATCATCGACCTCTTCTGGGATGACGCGGCAGAGGCCAAGGCGATCGTGGCGGCGCACAAGCCGGTTTACACCAAGGAAACCTATTTGGCCATGTGGGAGAGCCTTTTCCAGGGGTAATGGGTAGCGAAGGCCATGGCCTTGGCGGCCATCAAGGCAAAAAGGTCGACTATGAGGTGCTGGCCGATACTTACGCCAAATATCGAGCAGCCAGCCCCCGGATCCTGTCATACCTGATCGAGGCGGCTGGCGCATTTGCGCAGCCAAAGCTGCTGGATGTCGGGTGCGGCACGGGCGACTTTTGTGCGGCGCTTGGTGAGGCGCTCAAGTCGTACGGTGGTCAGTGCCGCGGCTTCGACGTCTCGCCTGCGATGCTGGAGCGCGCCCAAAGCAAGCACCCGGACCGGGCGCTCGATCTTCAGCTTGGGGACGCCACCGGCCGGTGGCCCAATGCCGATGGTCAGTTTGACGTAGTTTTTTCGGTCAACATGATTCACTACATTCGTGATTTGGATGCGTACTTTGGCGAGGCGCGCCGGGTATTGCGGCCCGGCGGCCTCGCCATCACCGTCACCGACTCCGAACAGGATATCGTCAATCGAACGATGACGCGATACTTCCCGGAGAGCGTGGAGTACGAGCGGCGGCGATATCATCCAATCGCCGATCTGGAACGCGCGATGGCAAGGGCTGGTTTCAGCGGTGTAGGGGCGGATCACACGAGTTATGCAGGCAAGATGGAGCAGGCCGATCTCGATCGGTATCGCAATCGCATCTTCTCCGGCCTGCAGCTGATCCCGGACTTTAGTTTTGCGCTGGGCTTGGCCCGGCTTGAGCGAGACTATGCCGTCGGCACGCGGGACCTGGTTGAGCTATATACATATGTAAGGGGTAGGGCGTAGTTTACTAGCTACTCCGGCGGCAACGGCACGATGGCGATCGATCCGTGTTTGGCAATCGCCAGAACCTTCTTGTCGCATGACACAAGCGTTGCGCTCTCTGCCTCGGCGGTGGCGATATAGGCTGCGTCGTATACCGCAATCCCATATCGCTGTGCAATTGCGACGCAGGAACCTAATATGCCACTAACTGGTACAACCGCAAGGTTGATCGACTCCAAGGCTGCGGTCGACTTCAGCATCGCGGCCAGACTGACTCGCCCGCGCCGCTGAGCAACATGTAAGGCGTTTGCCACCTCGTAGTGGAACAGACTAGGTACCACCATGCGGATTTGCCCGGCGCCGAACTGATAGAGAAGGTGCAGAGCTGCGGCTGACCCTGCTTCGTCGCCTATGAACCACTTGACCGCAACGGATGCGTCAACACATACGTTTGCTACTTGCATGGTGTGGACCTATCCATGAGCTCCTGCCGAGATACTCTCAGCAACTCCTCTGAGTCTAGCCCAGTAAACTCGCTGCGAAGGCGTTTGATGGCGTCGATTGCAAGGGCACGCTCAACCCAGATATTAGACTCCAGGCGCCGTGCGCTCTGAAGTCCAGTGCTCTCAGCGCTCGGAGATGCCCCGTAGGTCATGGGGGTCTCCCTGACGACCAGATCCGAACCAACTGAGGACTCAGCACTCGCCACACGAATGCTGAGTGTGAAGCCGTCAAATAGAACCTCCAGCTCGCTCCCACTGGCGACGCCCCAACTGTCCCTGATCGACTTTGGAATAACGATCTGTCCACGGCTTGAGAGCTTTGTGTGTCCAACCAGAATCATACCGCTCAACCTCCTCTCATATCTTGATCTTACCCTGTCGCCGCCTGGAAATAAAGCCCAAAAGCGCCAACAATGCCCGCCTCACTCCGTGCCTGCGCCGCCCTTGCCCAACACGGCCTCGCACGCGGTCAAGAATCCGTCCAGGCTCTCGCGGATCCCGATGACCGACTGGCGCCAGGCGCGCAGGAAGTCCAGGCCCTCGGGGGTGACCTGGTAGATGCGGCGGGCAGGACCAACGCCCTCGGTGCTCCACTCCGACCGCAGGATGCCGTCGCGCTCCAGCCGTCGCAGGGTGCGGTAGAGCGTCCCGGGGTCGATCGACTCTGGATCGATGCCAAAGTCCGCAAGACGCGTCAGCAGGTCGTAGCCGTGTGACTCACGCTCGGAGATTAACAGCACTGCGCATGGCTCGACAAAACCGCGCAGCCTGCCGACCTCGCACGCGCAGTCGTGGCTGGGGCAACGCCGGTGTTCGTGATGCATGATATTTGCCTCCCGCTGGCCCGATGAAGGGCTGATCGGTGTATGTGTGCGTGATGCATCTATATCGCTGTTCCATCATATGCCTGCCTGGCATGTGAGTCAAATCCCCACCGGACGTCCGGCCGGTGTGCGACGTGTCTGGCCAAAACAGCATTTTGCCGTGCACTTGCGTGACTGTGATATAATGCCAGAGGCTGATTGCATATCGCATCCGCACTATGAATTCAGGAGTCAAGATGTTCTCCAACTACAACCTAGCACCAAGTATCCTCCGCAACCTCGAAGAGCTCGGCTACGCCCAACCAACCCAAGTCCAGGCCGAGGCGATCCCGGCTGTGCTTGGCGGGCGCAACCTCGTGGTTACCGCCGAGACGGGCAGCGGCAAGACCGCTGCGTTTTTAGTACCGATGATCCAGGGCTTGCTCAACAAGCCTGGCCGGCAGATTGGCGGGCTTGTCCTCTGTCCCACGCGCGAGATCGCGCTGCAGACAACGGGTTTTGCCCAGTCGATCGGTCAGGGCACTGGCGTCCGCGCCGCCTCGATTTACGGCGGCGTTGGCTACGTACCACAGGAAACCGCCCTCCGCAACGGCACTGAGATCATTGTCGCAACGCCTGGCCGGCTCCTCGACCTCCTACAAAAGGGCAACGTCAACCTCAAGGGGCTGTCGTTCCTGGTGATCGATGAGGCCGACCGGCTGATGGACATGGGTTTCCTGCCTGACCTGCGCCGGGTCCTGCAGTACTTGCCGGCGACGAGGCAGACAATGCTGTTCTCAGCGACGATGCCGCCCGAGATCATGCAGCTGGTCAAGACAGTGATGACCGATCCGGTCCGGATTGAGGTCGGCACGGTGGCAATGCCGCCGGAGGCGATCGACCAGACCGTCTTTCCGGTGGATCCGAGCCGCAAGACGGACCTGCTGTTGTCACTGCTCAAAGGCGAGATCAACGAAGAGCGCGATACCGTGCTGATTTTTTGCCGCACCAAACGGCGGGCCGATCGTCTGGCGGCAGACTTGCGGCGGGCAGGGCACAACGTCACCGCGATCCATGGTGACCGCAGCCAGGCCCAACGCGAAACCGCCCTGGCTGGTTTCCGCAAGGGCAAGTTCAGCATTCTCGTCGCCACCGACGTCGCCGCACGCGGCCTGGATGTCGAGGGGATCACGCATGTGATCAACTTCGACCTGCCTGATGTCGCCGAGGTGTACGTGCACCGCATCGGCCGTACGGCGCGCGCGGGTGCCACCGGCAAGGCGTTTAGCTTTGCCACGCCCGAGGATCGCGCCAACCTTGGCCGCATCGAAAAGACGCTGGAGCAGCGCATTGCGCGACTGACGATCAGCGATTACGCTGGGCCGCGAGCCGGCGCTACCACTTCGCACGCCCCGGTCGTTGACACCCGAGTGGTTTCGACGACGGCGAGGAGCAGCAGCGCGCGGCGCTCGACCGGCGCCCGGCCGATCACCAACTGGAATCTGCCTAAGTAAACTCAGGCATGGCAACCGTGCCCTGCGGCGGTATTGCTGCAGGGCCGGCGGCCTCCGGTGGCCAAACCTCCATCAATGTCCCCTGCCATCGTCCGGCGGGGGAGAGCGATTCTCAGGATGGGGGGATCCACCTTGGACGTCCAACGCTACGACCGCTTCCGTGAAGTCCTCGCCCGTTCGTCATTTGACGCCGTCGTTGCCGCCTCGCCGGCCAATACCTGGTACCTGAGCGAGTGCAACATCATGACCCAAAAAGCCCTGCCCGAGAGGCTTGCCATCGTCGTGTGGCCCAAAATGGGCGAGCCCGTGTACGTTGTCTGCGGCCTTGAGGCCGGCCAGGCAAGAGCCGAGTCCTGGATCAAGGACATCCGGGACTACGTGGAGTTTGTCCAGTCCCCGATTGATCTCGCTGTCGCCGCTCTAAGTGAAATGGGGCTAACCGGCGGCCGGATCGGCTACGAGGCAACTTTCCTGACCGCGCATTACTACGACCAGCTCAAGGCAGGCCTACCGGATGCGACGCTTTTGCCGGTGGACGGGTTTTTTGACCGCGTGCGCATGATCAAAACCGCGTGGGAGCAATCCCTCTTGGAGGATGCTTTCCGCGCCACCGATCGCGCGATCCGGCGGGCCTTCGAAGCAACCGCACCTGGCCAGACCGAAAAGGAAGTATCCGACCGACTGCAGGTCGAGCTCTTGCGCGAGGGGGCGGAGGGCACGGCGTTTTCGGTCCTCTGCACCGGCGTTAACTCGCTGATCACGCATCCGGTGCCCGCCGGCCGTGTAATTGCCGACGGCGAGCTGATGCGCACAGATTTTGGCGGCATCTTTGGTGGGTACTACTCCGACGTCGCCCGCACTGTGGTGGTGGGCAGGCCCTCTGATCGCCAGGTCGCGACCTACGAATGGATTTGGGCGATGCACGAGCGTCTCATCGCCGCGATGACCCCTGGCCGCCCCGTCGCGGAGCTGTACAACCTGTGCCAGACTACCTACATCGATGCTGGCTACCCATGCGACCGACCGCACATCGGCCACGGGGTGGGGCTTGGCCTGCATGAGCATCCCATGATCGCCCCTGGCACCAAGGAGATCCTGCAACCGGGCATGTGTCTTTGTATCGAGCCCAACCTGACGGTGCCTGGCGTCGAAAAGTACCACACCGAAGACCTCATCCTCGTCACCGAACACGGTCCGCGGGTCCTCTCGCGCTCGGCGGACTGGTCCAAGCTCCTCTGCGTCACAGGTGGGTAGATCACCAATAAGGGGTGTTGAGCATGCCGGCTCCGTTTGACGCCGCCGTCTATCGCAAGCGGCTCGATCTTGTCTACGCTCGGATGAGCCAGCGCGGCATCCATGCGCTGTACCTGCCGCCGAGTGGCGATCTCGAGTACCTGACCGGTTTCCGCCGGCGCAAGGCGGCGCACACCGATATCGTCCAGCCAGCCGATTGGATGTTTGGCGCTTTGATCACTCCCTATGCTGGCGTCTACGTCCTCGCGCCGTACATGGTCACCAGCTACGCCATCGCCCAGGCGGCAGGCAAGGCCTGGATCAACGACGTCGTCCGGGTGCCCGAGCACGGTGACCCGATGGCCTTTCTCGCGGCACTGCCTCGCAGGTTTGGCCTCGGCGACCTGCATGGGATCACGTTGGCGGTCGGCAATCGCATCGCTGCCGAAACCGTCTTTGCCCTCAATGCGGCGTTTCCCGGGTTGAGCGTCGTCGCGGCCGGAGATCTTGTCTCGCAGTTGCGGCAGGTAAAGGGGCCGGACGAACTCGCCCTGATGCGGCATGCTGCGGCGATCGCGGACCGTGCGTTTGAAGCCGTCCTCGGCAAGCTCAAGCCGGGCATCACCGATCTTGACGTTGCGACCGAGGTCGACTATCAACTGCATGTCCATGGGGCGGAGTGGACGAGCTTTCCGACCGGGATTGTGTTTTCCGGCAAGACTGATCCCCGCAATGCCGAGGAATCCCGCGAGGTAGGGCCGCCGGCGCGCCGGCGGTTGGAGCCCGGTATGCATATTGCCTTTGACTTTGGCGCGGTCTATCAAGGATATTGCTCTGACTTTGGCCGGACGGTTTTTTGCGGCGAGCCCTCAGCAGAGGAGCGCCGCATTCACGACCTGGTGATGGCGGCGCAGGCGGCCGGCATGGCCGAGATGCGGGCCGACCAATCGACCGGGCAGTCGGCGGACAATGCGGCCCGCTCTGTACTGGCTGCCGCGGGCTATGCGGAGCACTTCTGGCATCGCCTTGGCCACGGAATTGGCTGTGACGTGCATGAGCCGCCGTTCCTGACCGCCTCGGAGCAGCGCACACTGCAAAGTGGCATGACCTTTACCGTGGAGCCGAGCGTGCTCAAGCAAGGCGTGGCCATTCGCGTCGAGGATGTGGTACTGGTTACCCCGACCGGCGGCGAGAGCTTGAACCACGCATCGCACGACTTGATCGTCATCTAGCGCCGTTAACGGTGCCCGGCCCGGGCACCGGCGGCAATGACAAAGGGGAGGTAACATCAGACATATGCATTCGACCGAGATGCTCAACGCCGCAAAGGCTATGGCCGGCCAGCTCACCGCCTGGCGGCGCGACTTCCACATGCACCCGGAGCTCGGGTTTGAGGAACATCGCACCGCAGGCATCGTTGCCGCGCACCTGAGGGCCCTTGGCTACGCCGTCGAGGAAGGGGTAGGGGGCACCGGCGTTGTCGGCGTCCTCAATCCTGGTAAGCCGGGGCGCATTGTCGCCTTACGCGCTGACATGGACGCCCTGCCGATCCAGGATGCCAAGACCTGCGACTATGCCTCCACTGTCCCTGGCAAGATGCACGCCTGTGGCCACGACGGACATACGGCGATCTTGATGGGTGTCGCCGCGCTCCTGGCGGCCCGGCGCGACGAGATCCCCGGCCAGGTTAAACTGCTTTTTCAGCCGGCCGAAGAAGGCCCCGGCGGCGCGCTGCCGATGATCAACCAGGGCGCGTTGACCGACCCGGCACCGGAAGCGTGTTTTGCCCTGCACCTGTGGTCTGACATCCTGGTGGGTCGTGCCGCTTTGCGGCCGGGTCCGCACATGGCTGCCTCGGATACGATCCACATGACCATCAAAGGCGTCGGCGGACACGGTGCCTATCCCGAGGTGTCGATTGACGCAATCGCTATCGCGGGCCAGGTCATCGTCGGCATGCAGAACATCGTCAGCCGCGAATGTCCGCCGCTCCAGTCGGTCGTGGTAACGATCGGCACGATCCAGGGCGGTTTCCGCAACAACGTCATCGCGCCGGAGGTCAAGATGAGCGGTACTGTGCGGACGCTGCACGGGCCGACCAGGGACGGCATGGAAGCCAAGATCCGTCGCGTCTTTGAGGGCATCTGCCGGACCCATCGCGGCGAGCCCGAGTTTGAGTATAGCTACGGCTATCCGGTGACGCTCAATGATCCTGCAATGGCCGATTTCCTAGCGGGGTGTGCCGCGGACATCTTGGGTGGCGACAACGTACGGACCGACGCGGAGCCGGCGATGGGCGGCGAGGACTTTGCTTACATAGCCGAAAAAGTGCCCTCAGCCTACCTGCGACTTGGCGCGACCAACCCGGCCAAGGGCATCACCGCTGGGGCGCATAACCCGGGATTTGACATCGACGAGGACGCGTTGCCGCTTGGCGCCGCAGTAATGGCCTATGCGGCGATGCGGTTTGTCGGCGGCGACAAGGCTTAGATAGTAGATCGACGGGAATACAGCGGGCCCGGCCAGATTGATCTGGTCGGGCCCGGTCCCATGCGCGGCACCCCGCCGCGGATGCGCGCGCGTTTGGGTTTGGTAAACGCCCTGCTGTCCAGGGCGCAGGCTGGCATTGGCCGTCGTATGGGTGGCCGATGAAGATCGGATCCGCACACAACAAATAGATGTTAACATATCATTGTTGCGTGTGACCAGAAGATATTGATAAGTTGTACGAAATCTGTAATGCGTCCCACGGGAGGTTTCGTTCCGGCGATTCGCGAAAACCTTCTGATTGCCGGGCACACCTCGTCGCGTGCGAGCACGTTGATTTTCGCCGTCGACGCCGACCGGTCAGTTGCCACTCTCGCGGCCCTTCAGCTGCGCTAAGGAGACGTTTTCCCTGACTCACCTGATCACAACACTTGCTTTGATGTTTGGCTCTCTCGCGGTGGGTTATGGCTACCGCCTCCATGTCCACGCCAGTCAACCGGGGCGCCTGCCGGATCTCAAACGCCTGGCCACGAGCCTGCAGCGCGTCTCGATCATCGCGATCACACCCATCGTGCTGATCAACACCTTTTGGGGGCTCAACCTTACCGGTGGTACGCTGGTGCTTTTCCCGTTCGTCGGTGCCGCCTCGCACGTCATCGGGGGCATCGCCGGTGTCTTTGTCGCCGGCCGGATGGGCCTTGGCCGTCGCAAGACCGGCTCGATGTTCACCAGTGGGGCATTCACCAACCTTGGGTCGTTTGGCAGTCTGGTCGCTTACATGTTCTACGGCGAGGCCGGATACGCGCTCGCAGTGCTCTTCCGCCTGTTGGAGCCGTTGCTTTACTACAGCATCGGTTTCCCCGTCGCCAAGCTCTACTCCGACGAAACGCCCTCTGGCACCAAGTTCCGCCTCGATCTCCGTGCCCTGGCGCACGACGTATTGATCCTGTTGCCGATCCTGTCGATCGTGATCGGCACCGCACTTCGCTGGTCTGGCCTCGCCCGGCCCGCTTTGCTGGGCCAGCTAATCTCGCCCCTGATCATGGTCTCGACGGCCTTGATGCTGACTTCGGTCGGCCTCAACATGCGCCCTTCAGCCTTGCGCGATCACCTGCGCGAAGCCAGCGCCGTCGCCGCGATCAAGTTTGTCGTGCTGCCAATCAGCCTTGCGGCCGTCGGACTGGCGCTGGGTTATCATCGCATCGACGGCGGACTGCCGTTTAAGGTCCTGATCACCCTCTCGGCCATGCCGGTCGCGTTTAACGCACTGATCCCCCCGTCGCTCTACAAGCTGGACATGGATCTGGCCAACTCGGCCTGGATCCTGACAACCGGGATGTTGGTCTTGGTGCTGCCTCTGTTGTATGTGGTCAAACTGATTTAGCTAGTCAGTAGCTGCGCGGAGCTGGTGCGCGGTCTGGCTCTCGGACCGCGGAACTGGTGGGCGGTCACCGGCTTAAGGTGCGCAGCTGCGACGAACGGCTGACATTCGTGATGGGCCACGGCGATGCAGCCAATCTTGGCAATACTCAGACGATCGGGAGGATGACCCATGCAGGCATCAACGCAGGACAAGTTGTTTGTGCTGTGGACCAGCGGCGACCGTGATGTCGCGCTCAAAATGGCCCTGATGTACACACTAAACGCGAAGTCGCGGGGATGGTGGCGCGAGGTGTGTTTGATCGTGTGGGGGCCGAGCGCCCAACTGCTGGTGGGCGACACGGAGCTGCGCAATAAGATTGCCGAGCTGCAGCACGTTGGCGTTGAGGTCGTTGCTTGTAGCGCCTGCGCCAACGCCTACGGGGTCGCTGGTGACCTCACGGCACTTGGGATCGAGGTCAAGCCGATGGGGCAGCCGCTGAGCGATATCCTGCAGGAAGGTTACCGGGTCCTGAGTGTGTAGTCTCGGCGAGTGAGCAATCAAACGACAACAGGCCACGGAGCGTGTACTCCGTGACCTGTTCTAGAACACCATCTGCCGGGCCGTTGAGCAGTAGCCGCGCTTGTCCTCAGCCCTATTTGACCCAGTAATTCGACGCCTTATTGTCCTCGACAGTGATGATCTCCAGCACAGCCGGTTGGCCTTTGGCATTGGCTGCGACCGCGCGATGCACCGCGGGGACGATGTCCTCGGGATGCTCGACACGCTCAGCATAGGCGCCGAGGCCTGCCGCGAC
>ENA-OSEO01000890-OSEO01000890.1-sediment-metagenome-genome-assembly--contig:-NODE-890-length-64609-cov-6.487169_pt1 | contig 64609 bp, 58 predicted proteins | sample MGYA00237883_ERZ534232 | MGnify/ENA metagenome assembly ERZ534232
TACCTAACGACGTTTGGAATGCTGGCGATCAACTGGCTCGTGAACTCCGACATCTTGCTCAGCATCCATGGGGCTGCCGCCAGGAGAACCAGGAGGACCACGACGATTTTAGGAATAATGGTGAGTGTCATCTCCTGCACCTGGGTGGTTGCCTGAAGGATCGCGATGACAAGTCCCACCACAAGCCCCGCCCCAAGAAGGGGCGCCGACAAAACCAGCGCGAGCTTTACGGCCTCACCGGCCAGACTGACGACGTACTCCGGTGTCACGACATCACCTCACATGAAGCTCTTGACCATGGAACCCACAAGCAGGTTCCAGCCATCCACCAGGACGAAGAGCATCAGCTTGAAGGGAAGGGAGACCATGAACGGCGGCAGCATCATCATGCCCATGGAGAGCAGCACGCTCGCGACCACCATGTCGATGACCAGAAAGGGCATATAGATCAGGAACCCGATCTGAAAGGCGGTCTTGAGCTCGCTGATCACAAAGGAAGGAATCAAGACGATCGTAGGAATCTGGTTCAGTGCATCGGGACGCTCGGTCTTGGAGATATTCATGAACAGGGCCAGATCCTTTTTCCTGGTCTGCTTGAACATGAATTCCCTGACGGGCGCGATCGCCCGCGTCAGGGCCTCCTCCTGGGTGATTTCCTCGGCCAGGTAAGGCTTCAGGGCCTCGTCGTTGATTCTGCTATAAACCGGAGACATGAGGAAAAAGGTGAGCAACAGGGCCAAACCGATCATCACCTGGTTCGGAGGCATCTGTTGGGTTCCGAGTGCGTGTCGGGTCAGCGAAAACACCACGGCAAGTCTCGTGAAGGACGTCATCATGACCAGGATGGCCGGGGCCAGAGACAGGACCGTGAGAACGAATAGGATCTGAAGGAGCACGGAGACCTGTTGAGGCTGAGCCACGTCGCCGGCCCCGATTGTGACCGTGGGAAAGACGGGGCCCGTCTGGGCCATGGCCTCATAGGCCCGCAGCGACAAGATGGCCAAAAGAGCGATAACGAGGCACAGGCTTAGCGGGCCCCTACGCCGGATCATGGTTCACCCCTTTTCGGATTTCCTGAAATCCAGCCCTTGATCATGTTGCGCTTGAGAATGGACTGAAAACCGTCGTGGGTCCCGGGACGTCTTTCCACGGTCTCGCTCTCCATAGGTCGCTCCAGCTGGGAGAGCAACCTCACCTCCTCCGGGCCAACCCCAAGGATCAGCCACTGGTCCCGGATCTCCACCAGTGCGACCCACCGCCTGGGGGCAATGGTCAGGGTCTCAATCAACTGCATGCGAGCGCTTCGCCCGGGACCCGCCACGCGCCATCGGACCTTACGCGCCAGGTAAAACAACGCGACAATCAGCCCGATGACCAGGATGAGGGACCCAAGCATCTTCAGGGCCGCTGTAGTCATCTCCTCTTTACCGGCGGGGGAATCTCCCAATGGGGCGCCATCGGCAAACGCGGCGGGAGCGATGGCCAAAAGGAAGGCCAGCGCGCCGAAATAGACTGCCATGGTCATGAAGAATGTGGACTTTTTGAGCATGGTTGGAACCGGGTTGCACTACCCGAGCTTCTGGACCCTTTCTCCGGGGCTGATGACGTTGGTGAGCCGCACTGCGAATTTCTCATTGACGATCACCACTTCGCCGTGGGCCATTAATTTCTGATTGATGAAAACGTCGACGGGCTCGTTTGTAAGCTTCTCCAGCTCCACGACGGATCCCTGGTTGAGTCTCAGCAGCTCACCGATCTGGATCTTTGTCCTGCCTAACTCCACCTTGATCTCCAACGGAATGTCCAGAAGGAAATCGAGATTCTGGGATTGTTCCGCCGAGGCACCGGAGGGCTCGAACTCCGCAAAGTCGGGATCCTGTGGTCCCTTCTGCCCCCCATTGACATCTGTCTGACCGTTTTGGTTCTTGTCGTTCATCGAATTGCTCCCATGCGTCGTCAACCATTAGAGATCATGTTTTCCACTCTGAAGACTTTCTTTGACCTGGACTTGCCGGCGAACCCTTCAAACTTGGGAATCCCCTCCACCTTGGCCGTTAACCGCCCCTGAACCGCTTTTTGAAGCACCAGGATATCCCCCTCCTTCATGTTGAGCAGCTCCCGGACGGACAGATTGGTCTTTCCCAAGTCGACGCTCATCTCCACTTCCGTGTCCTGCAGATGATCCATGACCGCACTGATCCAGCCGCGATCCGCCTCAACCTCCTCCACCTGGTAGGTGCCCGCGAGCTTTTCCCGGATGGGTTGGATAGAGGAATAGGGAATGCAGATGGTGATACTGCCGGCCGATTTGTTGAGCTCCACTTCAAACTTGACACACAGGAGGAACTCGGAGGGCGGCACCACGTTGATGGCCAGGGGGTTGCTCTCGGAGCGAACGAACTCCGCCTTGATGGGGAAGACCTCTTCCCATGCCTCTCTCATATTGGTCATGGCCATGGACACCACCTTGTCGATGATGCGCTTCTCAATGGGTGTGAAATCACGCCCCTCGACCTTTGTGGACCCCACCCCGCTCCCGCCGAAGTAGGCCTCCACCAGATTGAACACAAGACGGCTCTCTATGACCATAAGACCCATACCGCGCAAGGGCGTCATCCTGAACAAATGGAGGCTCGTGGGCACGGGCAGCGATCTCTGGAATTCCTCGAACTTGATGATTTCAAGCTGGCCGGGATCCACATCGACCAGCTTTCGCAGCGATCCTGAAAGGGTGCTTCTGAGGGCCTGGGCAATGCGGCTGTTCACCAGGCCGAAGAGCGGCAGATTGCCCCTGAGATTTCGGCCCTGGGCGTTCCAGTCGCAGGCCTGGTAATCCCCCTCTCTCTCAGCCGGTTCTCGATCCCCCTCGACTTCACCGGTTTCAAGGCCCTTCAAGAGGGCATCCACCTCATCCTGTGACAGGATCTGATTCAACGCTTGACCCCTTTAGGCATGACGAAAAGCTATTGCACGATGAATTCAGTAAAATAGACATTCGCGATTCTGCCGGTTTTCAGAAAGCTGTTGATCATGGAAATGACCTCCGCCCGTAGCTGGTATTTCCCGGTCAAATCGCTGATGTCGCCGTAGGCCTTGCTGCTCAGCATGGTGAGAACGGCGTCCCTGATCTGGGGAAGTCGTCTCTCGATCTCGACCTGAACCTTTTCCGTGTCAAGCTCGAGGGTCACCTTTGCTTTCAAGTACCTCTTTCCCTGGGGCTCGTTCAAATTGACGAGAAAGGTCTCCATGTTGTAGACCGGCCCCATTTCCTGGCTCTTTAGGGGTTCAGCCGTCTTGGTGTCACGCTCAGGGGTCCCGATCAGCCTTGCCACAACGCCGCTTTTCCATGCAAAAAGACCTCCCCCAAGCAAAGAGACAACCACCACGATGATCAGGATCGGTTTGACCATCGACTTCTTCTCTTTGGCTTTGTCCTTGTCTTCCTCTTTGGATTCTATTTCCATTTCTTTCGCCATTTCAGTGCCTCACGTTCGGTGGCCGTCGGCCACAAGAAATATTGTCAAATCCAAAAATGATCACTACCTTGTTGCGGCCGCCCTCAGCTGAGGCGGGAGGTAAGCGTTGAGCTTTTGTTCGATCACGCGAGGGTTTTCCCCCTTCGCGATGGAGATGATGCCTTCCGTGATCAGTTCCTTGACGAGGACCTCTTCCCCGCTCCTGTTTTTCAGCTTTCCCGCTATGGGAAGGAAGAGAATGTTGGCCATAACGGCGCCATAGAAAGTCGTCAAAAGGGCCACGGCCATGGCAGGACCGATGGTGCTGGGGTCATCCATGGTTTTCAGCATCTGGACGAGCCCGATCAGCGTGCCGATCATCCCCAGCGCCGGCGCAAAGGTGCCGAGCGAGGTGAAGATTTCTGCGCCCAGCTTGTGACGCTCTTGAATGGCGATGATTTCGGTGTCAAGGATGTCTTTGATGGCGCTCGGCTCTAAACCGTCCACCGAGAGCATCATCCCCTTCTTCATGAATTCGTCTTTCATCTCATTGGTGTTGGCCTCAAGGGCCAAGATTCCTTCCCTTCGCGCGATACCCGCCAGATTCACGAAGTTGGCGATCACTTCAGAGGAGGTGACCCGCTTGTGGAAGAAGGCGTTGCGGACCACCTTGATGACTTTCAGGATATCCGGCAGGGGATAGTTGATCATGGCCGCACCCAGCGTGCCGCCCCCCACGATCAACAGGGAGGGGACGTTGATGAAGATGGCCATGCTCCCGCCCATGGCGATGGCGCTGATGACGAGGGCGAAAGAGGTGAATATTCCAACTAAGGTTGCGACATCCATGCAGTCCATTCTCTCCTTGCTATTGGATCGTTCCCCTTATGAAAGCAACCAGCGTGCCAGAGACGTCTGACGGAAGCGGGATCGAATGGATATGGATTTTGCTATAAATTCTAATGGGATAAAAGAACGTGACAGGATGGGGTGGTGGATAGGAGCCGAAAGCATCACCCATTCGTGGCGGGGTCGTCAATTTCCTGACATTTGTGGCCGGACCGGGGCCCTCAATGGTATCGAGGGGCCCCGGCTGGGCCGGCCCGCTTCGTACGGCTATCGCTTCAGGTTGATGAGCTCCTGGAGCATCTGATCCGTCACCGTGATGACTTTGGAATTGGCCTGAAAGCCCCTCTGGGTCGTGATCATCTTCACGAATTCACCGGCCAGGTCCACATTGGACTGTTCCAGGGCATTGGGCGTGATGCTTCCCAGGCTGTTGGTTCCCGGCTTTCCGGTTATGGCCGTGCCGCTGTTGCGGGTCTCCCGGTACAGGTTTCCCCCCACCTTGTGCAGGGCCTGGACGTTGTTGAAATTGGCCAAACCCACCCTGTAAAGCTCCAGGACCTGTCCGTTGGAGTAGTGGCCCGTGATGACCCCGTCCGAATCGACCACCGTGGACTCCAGGTCCCCGGCCCCGTACCCGTCCGCGGACTGAAAGATGGTGGAGGAGGTCGCCTGGTACTGGGTGGTGGTCAGGGAGTCCGCCTCCCACGAGGTGCCCTGGAGGAAGACCCCGAGGTCGAGCTTGATCTCCTGCTCGGTGTCCAGGCCCCCGAGGAAGTTGGCCTTGAAGGTGAAGTAGTCGTCGAAATCCGCCTCCTGGAGGGCCACCCAGCCGGCCGTGGTCCCGTCTTCCTCAAACCGCTCCATGGTGAGCCCGGAGCTCTTGATCTTGCCGGAGGTCTCGTCGAACAGGATGGTTCCCTTGGCAAGGAGCCCCTTGGCCCCGCCGGTCAATCCCTGCACGATGGTCTGGGAGGCGCCGAAGTCGAGATTCCTGCCTCCGGGCCCGCTGATGGTAAAAGCAAGGTCGCTGTCCCCGCCGTCGGCCCCCGTCACCACCAGCCTGCCGTTGCTGTCGATGGATGCGGTGGCGTCTCCTGCGAACGCCGTATCGATGGCCGTGAGAAGACCGTCCACCGTGTCGGCGGTTATATCCGTGATGGTGTAGTTGGTGGCCCCCACTGCGGTGCCGTCCGATTTGGTCCCGGAGAAGGTGATCACGTCACCGTTCACCAACGCGGCGGCGGCCCCCGTGGCATCGTAGATCGAATCCCAGGTGGTGGCCGAAGTGATGGCAGCGGTCTGTGTCGCATCCGCATACAGTTTGTTCTGGGTCTGGATCGTATCCTTCCGGGCCGTGTCGGTGAACGCGTAGTCCGTCGCGGTGCCGCTGGTGTCATACACGCGCCTGTCCTCATCGGGGTTGCACGTTACCAGGAATTCCCACTGCCCCGTGGTCCTGGTCCTGTCGAAATAGAGGGTCACGTCATGGGTGGCGCCCAGGGAATCGTATGCCTTCACCGTCGTGCGGTACTCGTAGTTGGAGCCGTCCAAGGGAGAGCCGGTGTTGGCATCGGTCCCGTCCCACAGGTTCACCAGGGCGATCTCCGCCTCCTTGCCCGACTCGTAGGTCTTGCTGGTACTCTGGGCGTTCAGATTGGTCATGATGCCGATCTTCTTGGTGGTCTCCGGGGGCGATGTGAAGGAGTTGAGTTTGATGTCCTGCAGGGCCCCTTCGTCCTGGCCCGTGTCGGGGTTGATCTTCCACCCCCGCACGATGAGCCCCGCGGGATTGGTGAAGTTGCCGTTCTTGTCGAACCGGAACTCACCGGCGCGGCTGTAGTAGGCCTTGTCGCTGTTGGGATCGCCCAGGATGAAGAACCCGTTGCCGCTGACGGCAAGATCGGTTGCCGAATCCGTCGATTCCATGGACCCCTGGCAAAAGCTCTGGGTGATCCCGGCCATGGAAGTCCCCTGGCCCACCTGAGCCGTGCCGCTGGAAGTGGAAACCGTCTGGCTCAGGACATCCTGAAAGGTGACCCGGCTCCCCTTGAATCCCACCGTGTTGACGTTGGCGATGTTGTCGCCGATCACCGTCATGGCGTTTCCCATGGTGGTGAGCCCGCTGGTTCCCGAAAACAGTGCGCTGGATAGTGACATGGTACCCTCCTTTTATTGCTGTGCAACCGTTGTAATTGTTGTTGTCTCGTCGTCTTTCCGGTTTGTGGCAGCGGTCTGCTGCACCTCGATCACGCTGGAGGCGGTAACGGCCTGGTCGCCGAGCAGCAGATAGGGGACTCCGTAACGATAGGTCACACCCGTCACCTCGCCGGTGACGAAATGGTCCGCCCTGCTCTTTCTGCCTGCGCTGTCTGTGACCCAGACCTCCATGGAATAGTCGCCGTCCCGGACAAGATTTGCCGAATCGTCCCGTCCGTCCCACTGCACTGCATGGATTCCTGCCTCCTTCTGCCCGGCACTCAGGGTGCGCACGGCCGTTCCCGTTTCGTCGAAAATGCGTATGGTCACATCCGTCTTCTCGTTTATCCGGTAAGAGGCCGGACTCACCTTGCCGTTTCCCACGTGCAACGTGTCGGCGTTCGCTTGGACGGTCTTGCCGATATATCCCAGGTATTGACCGGCCTGGGTGTCGCCGAGTCTTTCCTGAATGCCCTCCAGGCGCGCGTTGGCGTCGAAAAGCTGCTCGAGGCTGGAGAACTGGGCAAGCTGTGCCGTGAATTCCGTGCTTTCGAGCGGTTTCAAGGGGTCCTGGTTCTGCAACTGGGTGATGAGCAGCCTGAGAAAATCGTCCCGGGCCACGGAGCCTGCGGTGCGCTTCTCCGACCCTTCGCCAAGGCCCGTTGCATTCTTATTGAGAGAACCGATGGTGGATACGCTCATTGTCCGCCTCCGTTACGCCACGAGATCGAGCAGCCTGTCGGCTGCGTCTTGTAAGTTTCCGGCAAGGTGGGCCGGGGACTGGGAGTCCTCCCGGGGCCACGGTCCCCCGTGGTCGGGTGTCTGCCGCCTTTCCTGGGTCCCCTGCTCCTGCCCGTGTGCCAAGGGCCGGCCCGGGGTGTGCTGCACATCGATTTCGATCCGCTCCATGGTCACTCCGTGCTGCTGGAGCGATTCCTTGAGCTCCTGAATCTGGGATGCTATCATTTCTTTCACGGCCTGATGCTCCGTCGTCATCGTTAGGGTGAGGGTCCTGTTCTTGAGAGTCACTTCCAGCCCGACGGATCCGAGATGGGGCGGCCGCACTTGCAGACGCACGTGGTTTTCCCGACGCCTCACCGCGAGGGCGATCTGCCTTGCCAGTTGTTCGTTTACCTGCGGCAGGTGGGGTTTCACCCCCTCCCGGGCCAAGCCTTCCATCCACCGGGGTTTTTCGCCGCCCGTTCCGTGGAGGACCTGGGCCGTACCCTTTTGCGCTTCCGTATCCCCTAAGGAACGGGCCCGGGGGTCCTTGGCTGGTTTTTCCTGGATCAACCCATCCCGCAGGACGGATCGGCGCGTCTCTTGATTTGCTCCCAGGTCGAGCACCGCTTCACGCCCTTCGGTCGGGCGCCTCTCGGGGTCTTTTCGAGCCAAGGCCACACCTGCAGGGGCGTCCACTGCGACCTGCTCCCGGTGACTGTCCCGGGACGGCACGCCATCGGCCGGCCTCCGTGATCCGAAAGGATCCACTCTGCGCTGCTCAGCCGCCTTGAGGGACGGGGCGGAAGGGTTGGCCTTTTGCCCGCCTTCCCCTGCCCCGCTCACTGCCTCGGTGCCGCCACGCACAGGGGCAGGGGCATCCCGGTTTTCCCGGAGCGACCCAAGGACCTGCCGGGCTCCCACAGGCCTGACAGAGTCGGCGGCCCTGCTCCCGGAACCTCTGTCGGCCATTGTTCTTTCCGCGAATCCGGGCTGGGGCCGCTGCCCTTCCTCGGGAGTGGTGCCTTCCAGGGGGCGCTGGGCGACCCTCTCGTAAAGCCCCCGGTCTCCCGCCTCATGGGGGCCCGCCCCAAGGAGGCCCGAGGAGAAACGGGGATTCCCCCGGCCGGAATCGCCGTCCACGGGCACGGGCACGGCCGCCTGGCCGGCCTGGGTCCTCGGTGGGGGTTGCTCCCAAGGGCCGGGCCTTTTTGCCAACGAAACGAGGGCCCTGTCGGGTACTGCCTGCCTGCTCTTTCCGGTCCTTGCGCTTCGGTCCGGCAGGACTCCTGCTTCACTTGCTCTGGGATCCTGCTCGGCAGGGCGGGCTTCATCGCGCCGGGCGGACGCCGAGGGGGAACCGAGGCCCTCGAGAAAGGACACCAGGGTCCCCAGGGACCTGAATCTCGGGGGCGGGGGCGACACCGGAATGGACCGCTGCAACCCAGGGTGCGCAGGGTGCGCCGGATGGGGCAGGGCATCGGGACGCTTCCCATAACTGCCGGAAGGCAATTGTTCGGCGGGAAGAAGGTCTGCCAAGACATTTCCCAAAGCCCTCGCAAGCGTTTCCAGCTCCCGGCCCCTCAGGCCTGGCGCCGACAGCCCCGCTTCCTCGCGGGCCTGTTCACCCTCGACGCGTTTGAAGATGCCTGTCTGGGCAAGGGGAACGACCCCGGGAGGCCCCGTGGCTTCGTCGGGGGCCGCGACCCTTTCGAGAAGGGACCCAGGAGAGGCCAGGGGCCTGAGGATCGCACTCTGGGGGGACGCAACGTTGGGGGCCTGGGGCACCGGGTGCATCGGGTGCGCCGAGGCATCCGGGTCTTTCCAATCGGCGTCTCGAGGTGCTTGCCGGCCCGGGGAAAGGTCGGCCACGAGCCGTTGCAGGGCTCGGGCAATCATTTCCAGCTCCTTGGCCCTGCTCGCGCTCGTGCCCCTCGGGCCTGGCGGGGCTTCTTCCACCTTGCCTTGCACAACGCCGGTGCGCTCCGAGGTCCCCGTAAGGGGAGTCCCCATGCGGGCCCGGCCTGCCGGGCCGACCTCGGGAAAATGGGTGGACCGGGAGTCATCTTCCGGTTGTTGCGGAAGGGGTCCAGGGGCTGGGTGAGGCAACGGATCGCCCCCCCGGTCGGCCGGCTGGGATGCACCCGGCCCGGCAGGGACCTTCTGCGGCCCGGCGCCGGTCAGTTCCCGGTCCTTGGTCTTGAATTCGGCGGCAAGCACGGCCGAAGCACGCGCCGGCACCCGGAGGTCCTGCCGCGCTGCGCCGTGGACCGCGGAAGGCAACACCTCCAACCCTTCCGGGTCAAGACCCGCACCATCCAAGATCTCCGGCCAGGCGCGCCCTGGCTTGGAATCCCTCAACGCAGCGACTCGCGGCGCTTCATCCCCTGACCCGCGTGAGACGTCCGGGACCTGGGACCCGGCCCCTTCCGACGCCTCGTCCTCTCCCTTAAGATCCCCCTCTTCGGCCCGCCCTTGAGGTCGCACGGCCTTTGCACCGTCCCAGGCTCCCCGGGGGGCACGGTGTTCGGGGAAGGACGGGGACACACGGGCCATCTGCCGCGTGGGCGCAGGTCGCTCCACGGGACTTGCCGCACCCCGATTTTCCGCAGCGGCTGCCTGGACCACCACGCCCTCCCGAACCCACATTTCAGGAGACCGGCCCGGGAGGCCCGTCGCAGGGTCCTCGACGAAGGGGGGTGCTGGAACCGGGTCGTCTGATGCGATGGGGCGCACCTGTTCGTTGTGACCTTCTTCCACAGCTCGGTAGCCAGGCTCCCCGGCACCGGGTCCTTCCCCTCGAGCCGAACCCCCCCCCAAGCCGGCCGGCTCCCCGTGTGATGTGCGCCCGCGTCGGTCACGGAGAACCACGGATTCCTTGGCTCTCTCGCCAGCCGGGAACCATTGTGCGGGTATCCCGGTGGCTCCTGCGGCTTCCTCCCACGGCGTGCCTTTCAGGAGCCCGCCGTGTTGTGGGACCACGCTCTCCTGCGCGTGAAGAGACCCCTCTATGACACCTGCCATCACCCCCGGCGCGGTACCATTCTTATCACCTGAATCCGGGCGCACGGGCCTGGACGCGGCCCCTGATCCGGGTGCTCGATCCTCTCCGGCCCCGGCCTGTTCCCCCATTTTCCGGGACCATGCCACCAATCGCTCGAGCAACTGGGTGGCGTCCACCCCGCCGTTGGATCCCCGGGCGTGGGCGATGAGGCGGTTCACTTCTTCGGGCGCCACCCCCAGGCGGCGCAAGGCCATCTCGATGAACGGAAGGGCCTCCCTCTCCAAGTCTTTTTCCGGGAAAAGGGCAAGGCGACTGCGGTAGAGAAGTCCCAGGGACGATGAATCGCCCTGCCTCCGGGGCGAAGCGGAAAGCGATTCCAGGAGATGATTCAGATGAGCGTCGATTCTCTCCTGTGACAACAGTACGGTTTCGCCGGGCAGTGCCTTTTTCTCCACCAGATCCGTCAACGCCTTCAGGTTTTCGGGCAGGTCCACGCCGGCCTCCTGATCTATGGCTCCGGCGTCCTTCAGGCAGAGCACAGCCTGTTCGGCTACCGAAGGATCGATCCGGGAGGTTTGCCCACGACCTTCCGCAACCGCCTCTTTGAGGCTCTGCACAAGGGCCTTCACGCTGAGCCGCCCCTCGGACAACCTGCCTGCCTCGATGGTCCGTGCAGCTTGCGACGAACCCATGCCCGCAAGTGTCAGGGCTTTCTCGATGTGCGGCGCGGCGCTGGCATCCAGGTGCTTGTCCTTCTCGGTGGATGGTGGAAACGCCTTGAGCTGCGTGAGCCCCGCAAACAGATCGGATACGCGCACGGCTCCATGGGCCGGCCTCGCCTGGAGACGACCCACCAGACGCTCCACTTCCGCAAGCCGGTGCCCTTTTTGCAACAAGAGGGCCGTGAGATCGGGAAGGACGGAAGGGGGGAGCCAGATGTCCTTGAGGGGAACGCCCAGGGAGGCCAGGTGGCTGTGGAAGCGCTCCATCCAGTCCCCTCCTCCCGTCAGGGGATCCTGCCTGTCCTCGCGGATCATGGGCGTGTTTCCCGCAAGCGATGCCCTGGCCTGCTGGAAGACCCGGGCGAACAGGCCCGCCTCCTGTCCGGAGGGTATCTGGTCCCGCACCGAGGGCTTTACCGTCATCAGACCCTTGAGCAGCATGCCACCTGCAATCCACCGCATGTTCATCATTTTGCCTTCCCGTTATCAGGACCTTCCTTCACGGATCCGTCGGGCGGCAGGATGCCCTGCCGTGAGTCTTTCGCCGGGTTCGCGTCTCTTAGGAGCAATCGCCGTGCCAGGAAAGGGGCGATGCTTTTTACGTGCTATTGCAATCTGTTAGGCATACGTGGTTCTGCGGGCGCCTGCATGTTTTGCCTGTTTGGGCACCGAAGGGGAAAATATTTCCGCTTTGGAAGCAAGCGACCCGAATAATCCTTGTCGTTGTCGCGATCGTAATCGCCTTCGTGTTTCCCATACTTAAATTGTTGCTTGCCCCTTACCGAGAGGCAAAGTACCCCAGGCAGCAACGGTGCCCGTCAGCCTCGGCGTTTTCTTTAGGTTCGGTTCGAGAACGATCACAGTGCCTGCGGCACTGATTAGGACAACGATCACGGACGGAAATAGCCTAAAACACCTCTAACAACTCGTTTTTTAATGTAATTGCCGTCAGAACCAATTTACCCTGCCGTATATCCTCGCCCCATTGACAAAACCTCATAATGGCAATATGTGGATGGTTAGTTCGTTCTTGAGATGTTGCATCGGAACTTGATGATTGCCATTGCTGTTCCTATCGGCTTGAAAAGAAGCACTGCGGGTCGAGGGTCCCTGGGTCGAGCCCCGGCATAGGGGACCCGGAAGGTTGGCCACGTGGAAGTTGTCAACAACGCATCGGCCAGACTGCCTGTTCGGGTGCAACACCCGGCCTCCGTGCCCAACAAATCTCTCGGCCGCCCCCGCGTGGAAGAACACATTCACAGGATGCACCGACACAGACAGATCCGGCACGATCCCCCCCCTTACGGTTTCCACGAAAAAGGCATTATCGTGGACGTCTACGCATGATGCGAGGGCGTATGCTTTGGAAAACAGCGGCGGCGCTTTTCTGGATGGCCGCCGGGATCTTGGTGCCGGGGTCGGGGCCGGGCTGGGGCATGAACTCCCTCGCTGCACCCGAGGACGTGGAAGCGATGAAGCGCGCCCGTATCGGGCCCGCGGTCATCGAGCTTTTCCTGTCGGAGCAAACTTGTTCCGTCACGGGGGACCTGTTGGTCCAACTCAAGAAGACGGGGGCCGACGATGCGGTTCTCAGGGCCGTCATCCTCTCGGACCGTTACAAGACCCCCGGAAAGGCGTCCCTGACGCCTCAACAGTGGGAGCTTCTGAAGAAAGCGGGTTTTTCCGAACACACCCTTTTCGATCTTTCCGGTATGTCGCCGGTACGCACGGTCGTGGACACCCGGGGAAACGAGAGCATCGTTTACGGGTTTTCCCCGGCCGGCGGCCGGGAGCAGGCCGCACCCGGCGGATCCGGATGGAATGTGAACATTGAAAAGGTGGAAAAGAAAGACTGACGGGCCGAGAGAAAGGCGGGGTCCCTATTTGTAACTGACGAGCATCTCGCTGATCTTGGCGGCCTTTTCCGCAGACAGGTAAGGAAAGATCTGCCCCACCTGTTCACCCTTCATACCCATGAATATTCTCAGGACCACGTCCATCTCGAGTTGCTCCACAAGAGGCCCTGCCTTCTTGGCCGGCATGGTGGAATAGATCGTGATCAGGTGTTTGATTTTCTTGTCTCTGAGCACATCCTGCTTTTCCATCTGGCTCCGGATCTGCGTCTGCAGTTCCGACAGCTCGGCTATCTTGATCTGAAGCTCCTGTCTCAAGGCTTCCAGGTGTTTTCTCTCACGTTCGATCTGTCTTTTTTCGGCTTCCAGCTTGGCCCGCTCTCCCAGGGGCCTTGGGCCCCCGGCCTTGTCCACGGATGGTCCTGAGGCGGCGGGCTCCGCGGGTCCTTGAGGGGCAGGGGCCGTCGAATCCTGGGCCATGGCCACGGCGCTATGCCACACCGGACTTTCCGGTGTCTCTGCCGGCCTGTGGAAGGCATAGAGGGAAAACGCCAGCTTCGCCGCCACAACAACGACGACCAAACCGTACACCGAGGGGGTCATGTTACGCCGCCTCCGGGTCATCCTTGGCTCCTGTCCGCGGCAACCCGTCTTGTCAGTGCCAGCTCGTCTGCCATTTTCTGCTCGCGACGTCCCTGCTCTTCCAAGTGGGCGCTGCGCTGGATTTCTTTGAACCTTTCCATGATCCTTCTCTGGATGTTCTTCGCACGAACCGTCTGCCTTTTTTCTTCCAGTTCGCGCTCCACCTGGCAGGCGCGCTGCATCGTCAGTTCGGACTGCCTTCGCAGCCCCAGCAGATACAGCGTGTAAATCTGACACCAGGCGGCCGTGACGCCTTCTTCCTGCTGCCTGTCAAAAGCCAGGGCCGCCTCCTGGCCCAGCGAGTCGATTTCGGCCATCTGTCTTCTGCACTGGTCCAGTTCGCGGACCGTTTCAACCATGCGCAACTGGGCCGCACGCTCCTCGTATTGCCGGTACCGCAGGACAGGATCGAGTCTGAAGACAAAGGAAGTCATGCCGTCGCCCCTTTGAAAACCGCCTGGAGGCGGCTGACCGCGAGCTCCAGGGGAATTTTTTCTCCCGTGTCCTGACGCAGGAAAGCGCGCACCTTGTCGATCATTTTCCTGGCGTAGTCCGTCTTGGGGTCGCTTCCCTCCACGTAGGCTCCGATGTTTATCAGATCCTCCATCTCCCGGTAATGGGAGAGGATCTCCCTCACCTTTTTGGCCAGCCTCAGGTGCTCGTCCGTCACGATGTCCCCCATGACCCTGCTCACACTGGCCAGAACGTCCACGGCAGGATAGTGGCCTTGGTGCGCGAGCTTTCTTGAAAGCACCACGTGACCGTCAGCGACCGACCGGACCGCGTCCCCCACGGGATCGTTCATGTCGTCCCCGTCCACAAGTACGGTGTAGATGCCCGTGACACTGCCCTTGCCTTCTATGTTTCCCGCCCGTTCGAGAAGCTTGGGAAGCTGCACGAAGAAAGACGGTGTGTATCCCTTCACGGTGGGCGGTTCCCCGGCGGCCAGCCCCACGTCCCTGCACGACATGGCAAATCGTGTTACCGAATCCATCATGAGGACCACGTGCTGTCCCCGGTCCCTGAAATACTCCGCCAGGGCCGTGGCCAAGTAGGCACCCCGCATCCTTATCAGCGGCGACACGTCGGACGTGGCCGCCACCACCACCGACTTGGCGAGCCCCTCCTGCCCCAGGCTCTTTTCCAGAAACTCCTTGACCTCGCGTCCCCGTTCGCCGATCAGGGCCACCACGCACACGTCGGCTGCCGTGTTCCGGGCGATCATACCCATCAGCACGCTCTTGCCCACCCCAGAGCCCGCCATGATGGCCATACGCTGGCCCCTTCCCACCGTTATCAAGGCGTCCATGACACTGACCCCCACCCCGACCGGCTCGCGTATGGGGCGGCGATCCATGGGATTGACCACCTCGGCATACAGGGGATAGCGCCTCGTGGGACCAAGGGGCCCCAACCCGTCCATGGGGCGGCCCAGCCCGTCCACCACCCTTCCCAGGAACCCTTCGCCCACTGCCGCCTCCGGTCGATCCTGCAAGGGGATGACCCTGCATCCGAGCTGGATGCCCCGCATCTCTCCGTAGGACATGAACACCATACGGTCGTCTCTGAACCCGATGACTTCCGAGGGGATACGGCGGCCGTCGGCGTTTTCTATGGCGCACAGGGCCCCTATTCCCATTCGGGGACCACTTCCCTCGGCCACCAGACCGATGACCTTGTCGATCCTGCCTTCAGCGCAGGTGCACCGGCAGCTTGTCACCGCTTCCTGGTACGCATTCCACCACACGGGTCATCCCTCCCCCGAGGCGGAGGCCTCTTCGTGGGCACGAACCACCGCCTCGGCGATCTGTTCCATCCGGGTCTCCAGGCAGGCGTCCACTCGACCGAAAGAGGTTTCCATGACACAGCCTCCCGGGCTCACGGAACTGTCCGGTACCAGGTTCACGGACTTCAACCCCCTGAGGACACCGAAAAACTCAGGGCGTATCTCCTTCACGTAGTCAAGGTGTTGACCGTTGACCCTCACGGTGATCTCCCGGCAGTCTGCGGCCTGCTCCAGGGCTTCCAGGATGCTGTGGCGCACACTCCGGTTGTCCACGGCCGCAGCGGATCCCACGGCCCTCTTTGCAATGGAGCATATGAGACCGATCATATGGTTCTCATGCTCCCTGACAAACTCCCTGTGATGCCCCTCCAGGTGCTGCAGAACGCTTTCCATACGTTCCAGTGTCTTTTCGGCCTTCTTGACTCCCATCTCCAGGCCGTCTTTCTCTCCCTGGGCAAACCCCTTCTCGTAGGCCTCACTTTCCAGTTCCACGGCCCTCTTCCTGGCGGCATCGAGAACCAAGGCCTCCTGCTCCCTTATCCGATCGAGACGCTCCTTTTCCTCCGAGGGGTCCGGGGCCGCCGCTTCCGTTCGGCTTTCCACCGGGGCGTCGAAGGCACCGATGAAACACGCCGCAGCCTCGGGCACGCCGTCTGCCATTGCCGTCTCCACCATTTCGAGGGCGTCCTCGTGGGTGGAACCGGCAAAAAGAGGGACGAACCCATCGAAATGCTCAGGCACCCTCTCCCGCTCCGCAAACCTCTCAGACAAGCAGGTCCTCCTTTCCCTTCGCCAGCATGATGCGGCCTTCGGCTTCCAACTCCCGCGCCGCACGGATGATCCGCTGCTGGGCCTGCTCAACGTCTGTGAGCCTCACAGGCCCCATGACCTCCATGTCTTCCTGCAGCATACCGGCCGCCCTCTCGGACAGGTTGGAGAAGATCTTGGCCTTCATCTCTTCCGACGCCGTCTTCAGGGCCACTGTCAGGTCCTGGGTCTCCACCTGCTTGAGGATCTCGCGCATGCCCCGGTCATCCACTTTCAGCAGGTCCTCAAACACGAACATGAGCTGACGTACCTGTTCCACCATCTCCTCCCGTTCTTCCTCCAGCCAGGAGAAGATGTTCTCTTCCGTACCCCTGTCCACCTCGTTCAAGATGGTGGCCAGGGTCTCGAGCCCTCCGACCGCCTTTGCCCCCGATGCGCCCAGATTCGTCACCTCTTTCTGGAGGATCATGTCCACCTGCTGGACGATTTCCACGGGTATCTGGTCTATGTCCGCGATACGCATGGCCACGTCGCCCTGGATCTCTTTGGGAAGCCCCCCCAGGATGGCGGCTGCCCGGCTCGGCTTCACATGCCCCAGGATCATGGCGATGGTCTGGGGATGCTCCCCTTTGATCACCCTAATAAGGGCCTTGGTGTCCATCGTCTCTATATAAGAAAAGGGCTCGGCTTTGTTCTTTCCGTCCAGGTCCCCGAGCACGGCTTGCGCTTTTTCCAAACCCACAGCCCCCTGCACCACGCTTTTCATGAAGCTCTGACCGTTCACCATCATGGGGCCGCTGCCCTCCACCTCCTGGATGAATTCCTGGAGCACCCGATCGAGGACCTCGGGGGGAACGTATTCTATTTCTGACATCTGGGCGGCTATTTTCCTGATCTCGCCCTCTTGCATCTTCCGCATGATCTGGGTGCTGAACTGCTCTCCCATCGCCATGAGAAAGATCGCCGCCTTCTGCGGCCCCGTCAACTTGTCCGGATCCATAGCTTCTTCGGTCCCTTCATGCCCTCACGGACTGCTCAGCCATGCCCTGAGCAGTTGCTGGGTCTGCTCGGGTCGTTGTTTGGCGATCTGGATGCTCCTCTGCCGGTTGTCCATTTCTTCCGGCAATCCGGGCAAGGCCGGCGCAGCGTCACCGGCCTCGGCAGTGGCTTCGGGCAGTTGAGCGGCAGCCGACACCTTGGGCGCCGCCGTCTTTCTCAAGGACTTGACCAGGGGGCGAACCACGAACAGGAACACAAGCAGCACCAGGGCCAGGTTGATGGCGGGCCTGGAGAATTGACGGCCGTACGCGGTCCAGGCAGGTTGGCCGTGGTACAGGGGCATGTCCCCCCCGACACCGGCAAACGCCAGACAGGTTACCGATACTTGATCTTCCCGATCTTCACTGTATCCCATGGCCCTCTTGACGATGTTCTCAAACTCCTGGAGTTCCTCCTGGCTCCGGGGAACGAACCTGCGGGAAGTGGACCCGTCCTTTTCCCGGTCCGTTTCGTAGGTGCCGTCCAGCACCGCGGCGACCGACAAGCGCCTTATGGGTGCCACGGGCCTCTGGACGTGCCTCACGATCTTGTTGATCTCGTAGTTGACCACCTCGTCTTCCTTCTGGTCCTTGGCGATGAGGCCTTCCTTGGCCGACCCGGCCGGATTCTGGGCGCCGGAAGTTGGCAGACCGGGCATGGAGGGCCCGGAAGGCTCTGCTTTTTCAGAGGTTTCCACCCTCCTTTGTCTGCTGCGGACCACGGCGCTGTCCGGGTCGTATCTTTCCTCGCTCCAGTCGACCCTGTCGAAGTCCATCTCCGCACGGACGCGCACGATGGCCTTTTCCGCTCCCACGATCTGCTCGAGCATGCTCTGGATGCGTCGTGTGAGGCTCTCCTCGACCTGCCGCTGATGGTCGAGCCTGCTTGTTGCGGAAAGGGCCGCCTCGTCCCCCTTGTCAGGGCCCTTGAACCAGACCTTGCCGGTAGTGTCCACCACCGTGACCTGTTCGGGAGTCAGGGTTTCTACGGCGTTGGCCACGAGGTGCACGATGCCGGCCACCTTCTCCGAAGTCAGGGGCGCACCGAGATCGAGCAAGACCGATGCGGAGGCGGGACGGGTGTCCTCCACAAAGACCGAATCCTTGGGCATGACAACGAGCACCTTGGCGCTCCTGACTTCCCGGAACTGGCCGATGGTCCTTGCCAGTTCCCCTTGCAGGGCCCTTTGGTGGTTGAGTCTCTGGACAAATTCCGTGGCCCCGATGCTCGTCTGGTCGAAGATCTCAAAACCCACCCCGCTGCCCCTGGGCAGGCCCTCGCCGGCCATGGTCAGCCGGGTCTCGTAGACCCTGTCCACCGGAACCAGAATGGCGCTCCCCCCTTCCGAAAGCTCATAGGGGATCCTCTGCTCCTTGAGCTTGGAGACAAGGGCTGCGGCGTCTTCCTGGGACAGGTTGCTGTAAAGGGGCTTGTACTCCTGCTGGTTGGCCCAGAAGAACATCAGGGCGAAACCGGCCGTGACCAGGAGCGCCACGACGACAAGACTCACCCTCCTGGAAAGGGGCAAAGCGCTGTACGTTGCGAGAAGCTGCTCGAAAAACGACTTCATGGGGTTTTATGTTCCTGATCGGTCCTTGCAGTCGGGCCGGCCCTGCGGTTACCGCGCCACCGAACTTCGGGGGCGGCACCGGCCGAACCAGGGCCCGGGGGACCCCTTGGCCCGCGCAGGCGCTACATCTGCATGCGCATGACCTCTTTGTAGGCCTCCAAGACCTTGTTGCGTACCTGCATCAACAACCTGAGGGAGATATCGGCTTCATGGAGGGCTATCATGGTTTCGTGAATACCCGCCTCGCCTCGTACCTGCTGCCGGACCGTTTCCTCGGCCCGAACCTGGAGCAGGTTCGCCTTTTCCAGTTCACGGGTAAGCCACCCGGAAAAACATTCCGACTCTGCTGACTGCCGTGTCTTGCCCTGGGAAACGCCTTTCGGGCTCGGAGCGTCAACGCCTTGCAAGGGATCCATACAAACCTCCGTCAACGGGCACGGTCCGCCCGAGCGGGTCTTCCTATTTTCCGATCTCGAGGGCTTTGAGGGCCATCTGCTTGGTGGTCGTCATGGCGGCCACGTTCGCTTCGTAGGATCTTTTTGCGATCATCATGTCCGCCATCTCGGATATGACGCTCACGTTGGGGAAGGCCACGTATCCCTTTTCGTTGGCATCGGGATGCCCGGGGTTGAACACCTCTCGAAAGGGGGCGGCATCTTCGGCGATCTTCTTGACCTCCACACCCCGCAACAAGGCGCTCTCCCGGTCGAGCCTGTCCCCGAATTCCTTCACAGGCGTCGGGCCCAGTAAGGCGATCTTGCGTCTGTAAGGTCCCCCGTTCTCGGTGCGGGTGCTGTGGACATTTGCCAGATTGGCGGAAATGACGTTCATCCGTAGCCGCTGGGCTGTCAGACCGCTCGCATTGACACCGAGAGTCTTGAAAAAGTCCATCCTATTTGCCTCCTTCCGTGATGGCATACTTGAGCATGGCGAATTGGCGCAGCATGGACTCGATGCTTGTCCGGTACCTCAGGTTGTTCTCGGCAAGACGCCACATCTCCTTGTCGATGTCCCCCGCCACATCGTTGGTGGAAGATTCCTCCCGGGGTGACACATCCAGGCCGTCGCTTCCCAAAAGCCCTTCGAAATGAGCCGCCTGTGTCGTTCGCAACGTGCGTCCCCCCTGCCTCACGGCCCTGTCCAGGGCCTCCCGGAAATCGATGTCCCGGGGGCGAAATTCGGGGGTGTCCAGGTTGGCGATGTTGGAGGCGATGAGCTCGTGACGGCGCTCCGAGATGTCCAGAGAGCGCTGCAGTATCCGGAACGTTTTTCCGAAGAGCGTTTTGACGGGCATCTTCTTCCCTTTCGCAGGAGCGGACCTTCTTTTTCTCGGTTTCTTTTTCTCGCTATTAAAGCAAGATCCGTGCCTTCTTGCTGCGCAAGGCCGGCCGCCCACGGCCGATGGGGGGGGTGGTCACGAAGCCGTCAGGTCGTCCATGTTCTGACGGTACTCGTTGAGCTTGTTGCGAAGGGTCCGAACACTGATACCCAACATCTCCGCAGCATGGGTGCGATTCCCGTCGGTCTGACCCAGTGCTTCGAAAATCATGCGCCTTTCCATTTCCTTGAGGGTGCCCCCGGCAAGAGGGGGAATCCCCGTGTCCGCGAGTTCCTCCGTGCAGGACGGCAGGAAAAGATGTTCGGCGTCTATCCAGTCGGAGGGGGTCAGGAGCACCGCACGCTCCATGGTATTTTCCAGCTCCCTCACGTTTCCCCGCCACTCCAGGGCGGTCAGGGTTCGGGCCGCGTCTTCCGTCAGGCCCTTGACGTTTCTGCCGTCGATGCGGTTGTACTTCTCAATGAAATGGTCGGCCAGCAGGAGGATGTCTCCCCGGCGGTCCCGCAAACGGGGCAGGTGAATCGGTATGACGCTGATCCTGTAGTAAAGATCCCCCCTGAATTCCTTGGCCGCGATGGCGCTCTCCATATCCCGGTTCGTGGTGGCAATGACCCGCACGTCTATGGGGATCGGACCCTGGCCCCCCAGCCGGTCGATTTCCGATTCCTGCAACACACGAAGAAGCTTGGCCTGGAGAGGCAGCTCCATTTCGCTTATCTCATCGAGCAAAATGGTCCCCCCCTTGGCAAGCTCGAACCGACCCAACTTCCTCGCAGCGGCGCCCGTGAAGGCCCCCTTCTCATGACCGAACAGCTCGCTTTCCAGAAGCCCTACCGGCAGGGCTGCACAGTTCACCGCCACAAACGCCTTGTCACGGCGCGGGCTTTGCTGGTGGATGTACCTGGCAAGCAGTTCCTTTCCCGTGCCGCTGTCCCCTTGCAGGAGGACTGGGGCCTTGCTGCCGGCCACTTTCCTGGCGATCTCCAGGCAGCGGAGCATGGACGGGTCCTGGGTGATGATGAGAGGGGCCGAAATCTTTGGCGACTTCGTCCTGGATGGGTTTCCCCTGACCCCGAGGGCCCTGGTGATCACATGCCCCATCGCCTCCGACACGGCGGATTTGAGCAGGAAATCGAAGGCTCCCCTTTTCATGGCCTCCACCACGCACTCGACACGTGCCTGCCCGGAGATCAGGGCCACGGGAACCTCCTGGTTGCGGTCCTTGGTCTTGTCCAGCAGTTCCAGTCCGTCCATCTGGGGCAGATCGATGTCCGCGATGATAAGATCATACTCGTGCGCCTGTATTTTTTCCCAAGCCGCTGCCCCATTTCCCACGGCGGTCACGTCGTATCCCCACTGCCGAAACTGTTCGGACCACGCCAGCCTGTCGTGATAGTCGCTTTCGGCCAGCAGAATGCTGTGATCACCCATGGAGGTCCCGCCTCATCTTACGGTTCTTCTGTTGAGTCCTTCTGGTCTTTCTGGCCCTTGCCGTTGTTTTCCGGGGGCAGGGCCCTGCCTTCCAGGTCCCGCTCCAGCTCTTCCTGCCTCAGGGCGGTCTGGGCCAGTTGGCCCCAAAATCCGGCATCCGACGCCGCGACCTGTGCGAGCAACTGCTGGGCCTGTTCATGGGCCCCCAGTGCGCCTTTGCACCGTGCCGCCTTGAAAAAGAGGGCAGGGTCCCGGGCCCCCACAACGGTTGCGGCAAGGGCCTTTTCGAAGGCGGACAGGGCCCGCTCGACCTGCCCCAACTCCATGCAGGCGTCCCCGAGCTCGTGGTAGAGATCCGCCAGCACCCCTTCGGGTCCTTTCTCCTCCTCGCACAGGGCGACGGCCCTTTCCAGCCAGATCAGCGCCTCCTCATGCCTGCCCTCTCTTGCCAGCGATTGGGACAGGAAGAAGTGAACCCCATGGTCGCGTGCGTAGGCAGACCCTTGACGGACGGCAAGCCGGAGAAAACGGCCGGCTTTTGCGTACTGCCCCTCATCGAAGTACCACAGGCCCAGCCGAAGGTGCGCTTCGTCGGCTCCCTCAGCTCCCGGATGCAGGGTCACAAACTGCTCCAGGGTCCTGCGTCCTTCGTCCACCTCATCGAGTTTCCAGAGCACCTCGCCCAGTGCACACAGAAGACGCGGCTGGTCCTGGGGGTCCGGAAAAGCGGCTTCGGCCCTTCGCAGCAGGTCCAGGGCCCTTGCGTTATGATCGAGGGCCCGGTAGGCATCTGCGGCAATGAGCACAAGCTCGGGAGCCTCCTCAAAGGACACGATCCTGTCAAGTGTAGTGAAAAACTCTATGACTTCTCTTGCTTGACCCGCCTTTTCCTTGCTGCCAAGGATGACGCGCGCCGCCTCCAGCAGGACCGTTTCGATCTCCTTTTTGAGTTTGGTGTCGGGATAGTTGGACAGAATCGGCAGCAGGGCCTCCACGGCTTTCTCGTGCAGGGCCTGCCGCTGGTGGTACTGGGCCAATTTCAAGATGGCCAGTTGGGCCATGGGGTGGCTGTCTCCCCGCTTCTCGACAACGCCCTGGTATATCTCCTCGGCATTCTTGCCGCGCACCTCTTTGGACAGAAGCTTGGTCTCGGGCTCGGTGCCCTTAATCTTTTGCAGGGCCTCGGCCACCCGCACCTCGCTGATGAGACCGCCGTCCGAATCGGGGTAGGTCTGGATCACCAGATCATACAGACGCAGGGCCTTGTCGTGATTCCCTTCATCCCGGAACGTATCGGCCACCCTCGTGAGGATCAGGTCGCCGTCGGGCATCTCGGGGAAGCCGTTCCATACGGACAAAAAGGCCTCCCTGGCCTTTCGCAACCGTCCCAGTTCGTAGTGGTTCTGGGCGATGGTCAACAGAACGTCCGAAAAACGGTAGGGCAGGTCGGGATGCTGCGCCACGAGCTGTTCGAGGATCGCAAGGGATCTGTGGAACGCATTTTCTTCAAAGAGGAGCTTGGCCCTTTCCAGACGCGCCATCACCGCGAAGGCAGACCCGGGAGACCGCCGTTCCAGCTCCTGGTAGGTGCCCGCGGCTTCCTCCTTCCTGGAACCGCCCGCAAGACTCCTGCCCTTGATGAGGAGAAAGTCCGGGGACAGGGCCCGTTCTTTGTGCGTAGCGGAAAGCCGCCTGCACTGGGCCAGTGCTTCCGGAACATTACCCGCCTGGAGATGACAGTCCGCAAGAAGGACGAGCACATCCTGCAAAAAGGCCGATCTGGGAAAGGCCGCCATGGCATGCCTGTACATGTGAAGGATGGTCAGATAATGCTTCGGCAGATCCTTTCCCACGGAGCGCTGGAAGGTCAGGGCCCGCAGAAAGCCGGCCTGGTCCAGGTGGGGGCTTTCCGGATAGTGTTTCATGAGTTCGCTCAGAACACGCTCCGCTTCCTGCCATTGCTCCCTTTCAAAGAGTCTCACCGCGGCAAGCAACATCTTGTGGTCCGGCGTTCCTTCGGAAGGACCTGTCCGAAGCAGACGGTTCTGTCCGGGATGCAAGGCTTCGAACCACTCAAGGGGAGGAAGGACGGGCGGCGGGGGTTCCACCGGTCGGGGTCCTTGCGCAAGGTTTTTTTCCTCCACGGCCTTTTCGTCTTCCCCCTTCCGGGCCGCCGCGCCGGGGCCGGCCGGTCCTTTCAGGGAGCCGACCACACGCAGGGTCACCGTCTCCTGGGAAGGTTCGCTCACGTGCGACAACTCCTTGACAGGATGCTTGAGTTTCACGAGAACCGTTACCGTACCCCCCGGTTTCCTGGCCGCCCACACACCCTCCAGCAACGCGCCTGTGGTCGGTCTCTGCTGGCCGACTCCCGGAAGAACCACCGCATCCTTGAAAGCCACCATCACCTCGGTGGGACCGATCTCCATGACCTTGTAAACGGGATTTGGAGCCACGCGGATGCGTATCTCGACCACACCCTTTTCTTCCTTTGTGTCCAGGGCCCGGATCACCGTCTGGGCACCGAGGCAGGAGGCTCCCAGGGGAAAGCCCACCAGTGCCCACACGACACAGAGAAGGCAAATGCCTTCCACCTTCTTCTTGTTGGGATGCGGGAGCACCTTGACCCAAGTCCTTCCCCGAACGGGCAGCCCCGTAGACACTCCGGGCCTTTCCCCCAAAGCCGGGAGGGTCGTGGGCCGTCCCCTGCCAGGCCCTCCCTGTCATTGTCATTGCAGCAAGGAACATGCCAGAGAACCGCCGCCCCTGCAAAATGGGAGACCTGTGCACACCCATGGCGACAAGGGGGGTGGGACAGCCTGTTGCAGGGGCCGGTGAGTCCTGAGGGATCGTCGCACACCGGAAGGGGAAACGTCAGCGTTTTGACTGAGCGGACACTTCGGGGCGAGGGAGGCGCTGGGACGGAAGGGAGGAGGGCGACTCAGAGCGCCCTTGGTCATCGTTTCGGCCGTACGTCGATTGCGTCATTTGGTTTAGGGCAGGAAGATATCCTGCCCGCTGTCACAAAGGGCGATTTCCTGCATCCCCCTCGCCCTCTCGGAAAGGGCCGGGGGAAGTGCAAAGGGCGCCGCCATTTCGGTGGGCGATGCCCACCCTGCGAAACCTTTCGGGGAGGCCGGGGGATGGGGCGGGGTGAGGAGGCCCGGTGCGGGTCCAATCAAGCGGCGTGGGAGGGGCCCTGTATGTTCTTTCGTTTCATCTTCTCGATCAGGGTGGTCCGATTGATGCTCAGAAGCTTCGCGGCCCTTGCCTTGACCCAGTTGGTTTCCTTCAACGCCTGCAGGATGAGCTGTTTTTCGTATTCTTCCACCGCGTGGTCAAAGGGGATCCCACCTTTGGGAATCCTCAGGTTCGCAGCGAAATCGGCGTCCAGCTCCCCTTCCTGCTCGGCATCCAACGCAGCGGTGACCGTCTCGGGAAGATCTTCCTTCACGATGACGTCACCCCCGGAAAGGATGAGGAGCCGCTCTATGAGGTTTTCCAACTCACGGACGTTCCCGGGCCAGTTGTGCCCTATGAGGTACTGCATGGTTTCTGGCGTCATGGCCTTGACGGAAAGCCCCTTTTCAGGGCCGAGCTTGCGTATGAAGAAGTCGACAAGGAGCGGGATGTCCGTCCTTCTTTCCCGCAGCGGCGGGACGGTTATGGGAATCACGTTGAGCCTGTAGTAGAGGTCCTCTCGAAAATCTCCCTCCTTCACGGCATTGAGCAGGTCCTTGTTGGTCGCGGCGATGATCCGTATGTCCACCTGGAGGGTCTTGGTGCTGCCGATGCGCTCGAAGGTCTGCTCCTGAAGGACCCGGAGGATCTTCACCTGAAGCGCGGGGCTCATGTCGCCTATTTCGTCGAGAAATATGGTTCCCCTGTCGGCCAATTCGAAGCGGCCCATACGGGCCCTGTGGGCCCCCGTGAACGCGCCCTTTTCGTGCCCGAACAGCTCGCTTTCCAGAAGATCTTCCGGGATGGCGCCGCAGTTGATGACCACGAGGGGATGGTCTTTCCTCCGGCTGTTGTAATGGATGGCGCGTGCGATCAGTTCCTTGCCGGTCCCGCTTTCGCCGGTGATCAGGACGGTGCTGTCCGTGTCGGCCACTTTTTCGATGATCTGGAAGACCCGCTGCATCTTCTCGCTGTCGCCCACGAAGTTCTCGAAGCGGTATTTCTTGCGCAACTGCTGGCGCAGGATCGAGTTTTCGCGCTCCAATTGCTTATACTTGATTGCTTTTTCTGCACACAGCAACAGCTCGTCCATCTTGACGGGCTTGGTGATGTAGTCGAAGGCACCCAGTTTCATCGCCTCGACCGAACCCCTGATGGTTCCGTATCCGGTGAGCATGACACAGGCCGTCTCCGGGCTGGCACGCCTCACATGCCGGAGCACCTCCATCCCATCCGTTCCGGGCATGTTCATATCGGTGATCACCAGCTCGAAGAAGTCGCTTTCCAGCAATTCGATGGCGGCCTTTCCGTCTGCCGCGGTCTCTATGGTGTACCCCCCTTCCAGCAGCACCTCCGCGAGTGTGGCAAGGACATTGGGGTCGTCGTCCACCAGAAGGATTCTTTTTGTCGCGCTGTTTTCGAGCATGTCTCGGGGCTTGCGGTGCGATACGATGCCCGCCCTCGGGAGCGTTGTGAAACACAGGGACGCCCTGGTCTCCGAACCCCGGGCCCCGGCGCAACCACACATCCCGGGCCGGCCTGCCTGCACCGCACCCTGGATGGCACCTTTAGGGCCCCTTTGTGGGATGAGGGAGCCGAAAGGGCATATGGAAAAGGAGCTGCCGGGAAAATGGACAGGGGTCCGCGTATTCGTGTCGCCGAATACGTTGCCAGGGCAACCGAAGGGTATGGTTACAACAAGAAAAACAAGAAATCAAGGGAAAGGAACGCCGTCAGGAGACGTAGTCTCCCCTACGGTACTTGAATGCCTCCACCCTGGCAAGGGCGGTTATTTCCCTCACGATGACGGCAAGCTCACCTGCCTGATCCATTCGCGCCAGCACCTGCCCGTCCAGCGCACCGGCCTCCTGCTCCAGACGATCCACCAGGGGCGCCATGCGCTTGAGGGTGCAGGAAGGGTCCTTCAACGCGCCGGCATACGCCTCCAGAGTGCCCAACAGGCTGTCCGCCTGCTGCAGCGCCATGGTTTCCAGGTGAACGGAACCCATGGGGACGGTCGGAAAAGGCGCTTCCAGGGCAGCCGCAGCCCCCGCATCCACCTGCTTGTCTGCGCAGAGGGCCTGGTTGGCCTTTTTCATCGCCTCCTGGAACGGGCCGCTGACCGTGGGTCCCCTTGATTTCCCTGTCGGTGCAGGTCCGAATACTCCTCCGATCTTGTACACTTCCATGATGTCCCCTCCTTTGGCAGGCCGGCGAGCGCCATTTGTGCGCCGCCCTGCCGGTCATGCGGATTAAGCGAAACAGCTCCCGGCCCTTGACGGCCAGGACCTTTTTCCGGGAAGGCCCCGGCGATGGGAATATCCCCTCTCGCTCCCGGGCTCATTTGTCGAGTGTCTTTTTCAGTTTCTCCTTCACCGTCTCCGCGGTGAACGGTTTCATGATGTAGTTGCTCACGCCCGCCTGTACCGCTTCTATGACCCGGCTTTTCTGTGCCTCCGCGGTGACCATGACAAAAGGCAGGTCCTTCATGCCCTCGTCGGCGCGCACCTCCTTGAGAAGGTCCAGACCGCTCATGTTGGGCATGTTCCAGTCCGATATGACCAGTCCCACATCTCCGTTTTTCATTGCCCTGAGTGCAGCGGCCCCGTCCTCGGCTTCGCTGATGTTCGTGAAGCCGATCTCCTTGAGTATCTTCTTCAAGATCCGCCGCATGGTGGCGAAATCGTCCACCACCAGGACGTTGAGACCTAGATCCATCTTCTACCTCCCTTTCCTGACCATTCACTCCTCGAAGCAAACCTCCACCGTGAATTCTCCGTGGTTCGTATCGAAAGGCAGGGCGATCACGGGGTAGGTGGTGATATGACAGATCGCGTGGTTCTTGCCGATGATCACCGTCGGAATCGCCGCGTGCAGCTTCTTGCCCATTTCCTCGATGCCCACCCTTGCCTGTCCCGATATCATGTTGCCGATTTCCCCTATGGCGTCTTTCACCTCGTCGTTGAGGGTGGTGAAATCCTCCCCCAGCATGTTGGCCATGATCACCCGCACACACTGCTCCGTAAAACTCACCGAAACGCTCCCCCGGGCCTCTCCCGTGAGACCTATCACCGCCGTGATGTCGCCCCTGGCCGTCTTGTCCTTCTTCAAAAAAGGCTTGCCGGGCCTCGCCTGAATCGACGCCATGGTGGACAGCACTCCCACCGTTGCCTGGATGAACGGATTGACGAGCTTCGCATCCATGCCCTTTCCTTTCCCCTTATGGGACCGCGGCCATCCCTAGCCCCTTAGCCCCACACTCATGATCTCACCCTCCACATCGAAGAAAAGAGGGTCCCCGGCAACGGTGTAAACGTGAGGGGCTGCCTTGACCCGAAATACCGGAATATCTGCGGACAGGTTTCCACCGAGCCCCATTTCGTTGATGCAGTTGCCTGCGATGATGTTGGCGGCCTCCCTGACAATGTCCGTAAGGACGTCGCCCGAGAGGGGCCGCCCCCCTTCGAACATGTTGCCTGCCATCTTCTGCGCCAGCTTCTCCGAACAGACCACAACCAGTTCCCCGCTGTCTATCTTCACCCGCGCCTCGATGAAGACATCTGGGGAACCTTCAGGGACGCGCCCGTGCACCCCAACCTCGGGAAACATGAAATACATCTGCTCGAAAAGCTCACACACAACCCTTTCAAGGATCTCTTTCGGGCTGTCAGCTCGCACGATCGCCCCCTTCCTTCAGATTCCACATCTCCAAGTCTCTATGCCTTCCGGTACACGCTGGGCCGTACGTACCGGAAACGGTGATCGATACCGGTAAGGCTTTCCGAATGCCCTATGAAAAGATGTCCGCCGCTGCAAAGCGAGCCATGAAAACGGCTCACAAGGGACTGCTGGGTCCTCTTGTCAAAATAGATCATCACGTTCCTGCACAGAATCAGGTCGAAGGGACTCGAGAAGGTGAAGGGCTCCATGAGGTTCCTCAGTTCGAAGGTGACGGCGCTTCTCAGCAGATCCTTGGCCCTGTAGTACCCCTCGCTTCTTCCGAAACCCTTCTGGAAGTACTTCCTGAGGACTGCCGGGGCTATCCCGTTGACTTTGGCCGCAGAATAGATCCCTCTTCCCGCCGACTCCAGTATCCTCGTGGAGATGTCCGTGGCCAGGATATGCAGCTCCAGCGGCAACGGGTGCCCGAAGTACTCGAAGAGACACATGGCCAGTGAATAAGGCTCCTCTCCGCTGGAACAGCCTGCACTCCAACACCTCAAGCTCCTCTTGCCGCTCCCGTTGCTCCGGGAGAGATAGGAGGGCAGCACCGTCTGTTCCAGGAAGTCGAAATGGGCCTTTTCCCTGAAAAAGCTCGTTTGATTGGTCGTTATGGCATCGAGCATTCGGACCAGCTCGCCGCCGCCGTCTTCGCTGACCAGAAGCTCATAGTAATCCCGAAATGTCTGGATTCCCGTCGCCCGCAGACGCTTGCCCAGGCGCGCCCGAACCAGTTCCTTCTTGCCCTGGTGCAGGTTGATCCCGCTCTTTGCATAGACCAGCGCGCTCAGTTTTTCGAACTCCGGTTGGCTCAGTTCCAGCGTCAATGGCGGCAATCCCTCGCCCATAACGTCCCATGCCGGGGCCTCGGCTTTCGTGCAAGGGCCCTTCAATTAGCGCTCAGATCGAAGAGGCCCGGTACGTCCAGGATGATTCCCACACGACCGTCAGCCAGGATGGCACCTCCGGCCATTCCTTTCACGTCCTGCAGCGCTCCTGACAGACTCTTGATGACGACTTCCTGTTTGCCGACGATCTCATCGACCAGGATGCACTTCCTCTCCCCGTCGCTTTCGGCCACCACGACGATGGCCTCCCAGGGATTGCGGCAAACCGGCTCGAATCCGAACAGCTCGTGGAGCCTGATGAGAGGGTGCAGGGCCCCCCGGATCTTGATCATCTCTCCCCTGGCCGCCACGGTGCCGTATGCCTCTCGATCCGGACGGATGGACTCCACCACCGAGATGGTGGGTATGATGTAGGCCTGCTTCCCGGCCCGCACGATGATGCCGTCGATGACGGCGAGGGTCAGGGGCAGCCGCATGCTGATGGTGGCTCCCACGCCTTCCTGGGAGCGCACCTCCACCTTGCCGCGCATCTTCTCAAGGCTCTTTTTTACCACGTCCATGCCCACTCCCCGGCCGGAGACATCCGTCACCTTCTGGGCGGTGGAAAAGCCGGGATGAAAAATGAGGGCAAACACATCCTGGTCCGACAGGTTCGCATCCGGCTGTATGAGACCGCGCTCCAGGGCCTTTTCCACGATCCTGCTCCTGTTGAGGCCCTGGCCGTCGTCCGAGACGTCCACCACGATATTGCCGCCCCTGTGACACGCGTTGAGCGTGACGGTCCCGGTATCCGGCTTGCCCGCCGCCACCCTAACTTCGGGCGTTTCGATGCCGTGGTCCACGGAGTTGCGAACCATGTGCACCAGGGGATCGTAAATGGCATCCACCATGCTCCTGTCTATTTCCGTGTCCTCTCCCCGCATCTCCAGGTTCACCTTCTTGCCTGACTTCACGGAAAGGTCCCTGACCAGACGTATCATCTTCTGAAAGGTGTTCTTGATGGGGATCATGCGCATGGACATGGAAATACGCTGGATTTCGGAGGTCATCCTTCGGAACTGGGCCAGACTGCCCGCCAGGTCCTTGTTCTTGGCGGCAAAGCTCTGGAGCTGCTCTCCCAGGATGGCCTGGGCGATCACCAGCTCGCCCACCATGTCCACCATGTTGTCCAGTTTCTGGGTATCCACCTTCAGGAATCCTGCGGAGCCGGATCTGGTACGCGGCTCCGTATCCGGCTTGTGCCTGTGTTCCTTCTGTTCACGTAGGGCCTGGGCCACATCCCTGGCCTTGACTTTGCGCGTCTCCAGAAGTGCTTCGCCCACCCGCTTGTGCTTCTCGGCCTCCACAGCCTGCTCCTGGAGGACCTCTTCCAAGAGGGAACGTTCCACCACGCCCCTTCTGACCAGGATATCCCCTATGTCGTACCCGTCGCCCATGGGCCGGCTCTCGACCGGTGCCTTTTCCTTTACCGGATCTTTTTCCACCTCCATCTTCCTCAGCCGATCGAGAAAGGCCTCCAGCCCGAAGTCTCTTCCGCTTGTCCTTCCCTCCTGAACGGCCAGGCGCAGCTCGTCGATGAGGTTCTTCATCAGGTCCACGGCATCGAGCACCAGGTCGATGAGCTTGCTGTCCACGGGGAGCTTTCGGTGCCTCGCGTCATCGAGAACGGTCTCCACCTCATGGCCCAATCTGTTTATGTCCGAGAGGTTCAGGAAGCCGGAGACCCCCTTTATCGTGTGAAAGGGCCTGAATATGGCGTCGACAAGTCCCATATCGTCGGGGTTGTTTTCCAGTTCGAGAATGCTCACCTCTATGGTCCCCAGGTGTTCCTCGGCCTCCTGGATGAAGCTCTCGATAAGTTCCTTGTCCTGGGCAATGGCAGCAAGGGACCCGCTGTCCGCGGGCACCGGCCCGTCTTTTGCGGGTCCTTGGGCCTGGTCCTCGACGGCCTCGGTCTGGACAGCAGCCTGGTATCTGCGTGCATACTGCTCTATGGCATCCGGGTCCATGTCGGCCCTGAGGCCCTCCCGGACGACGTCCTGGAGCATGGAGATGGACCTTCCCATCGCGGCCCCGGGCGGTTCCGGGGAGTCGTATTCCCCCAGCACGCAGCTTTCGGCAAGGGCCTTTGCGGATCTGCACAGGTCCACCCATGCCGCCACATCTGCCTCCAGCGCCGCTTCGATCAGGTCGTCCAGGCGATTGAGAATGGTTCCCAGGGCCTGCACATCGTCGGGTTCCACCATCACCACTTCCAGGGCCAGCTCATCGAGCATGGCACTCATCTTTTCGCCAGGATTGTTCACGCTCATCCACCTCTTCTTTCGCCGTTGCTTCCCCCGTCCCTCGCAAAACCGGGGCGTAAGGGAAAATCACTCCCTCCCCGGCAAAATCTTCCCCTACGATAAGGAGCGGGCACAGGAACGGGCCCTGATCTCGGTCACGCCTGCCAAGCCGCCCCTCTAATTACGCAAGAATCCCGCCGGGGTATTTCCCTGCCCCGTAAGGGCTCAGAGAAAGCCCAGGATTTCCTGATGCATGCGGGACAGGGGCACCTGCCTTTCTGCGGCCCCCATCCGGACGGCCTCCTTGGGCATGCCGTAGACCACGCAACTGGCTTCGTCCTGGGCGATGGTGTGGGCACCGGCTTCCCGCATCTTCAGAAGCCCTGCCGCCCCATCGGCCCCCATCCCCGTCAGAATGACCCCCACCGCGTTGGGTCCTGCGTGCATGGCGGTGGAATTGAAAAGCACGTCAACGGAAGGCCGCTGGTGATGCACCATGGGGCCGTTCTTCACGCAAACGTAGTAGCGGGCACCGCTGCGCTTGAGGAGCATATGGTAGCTGCCCGGGGCGATGAGCGCCCTTCCCGTCAACACGGAATCACCATCCTCGGCCTCTTTGACGGTTATGTCGCACATCTTGTCCAGCCGCTCCGCAAAGGCCGTGGTGAAATTGGGAGGCATGTGCTGCACGACCAGGAGCCCCGGTACGGTGGGTGGGAGCCGGGTGAGGACCGCCTTGAGGGCTTCGGTCCCGCCGGTGGATGCCCCGATGGCGATGACCTTGTTGGTGGTTTCCCCCAGCGCCAGGGTGCTGACAGGGGCCTTCTTTTCCTTGACGGCAACGGGCTCCGACGGTTCGGGGAGCTTCGCCCTGGCCGCTGCCCGTATCTTGTCGGCAAGCTGGTTTCTCAGGTCGCCCACCGTGTAGGCGCTTCCGGGCTTTGACAGGACCTCCACGGCGCCGCTTTCGAGGGCCTCCAGTGCGAGCTTTCCCCCTTCCCGGGTCAGGGAGCTGAGGATCACCACCGGAAGCGGATGGTACCGCATCAGTTTCTTGAGAAACGTAAGCCCGTCCATGCGGGGCATCTCGATGTCCAGGGTCACCACGTCCGGCTTCAACTTCACGATCTTGTCACGGGCCACGTAAGGATCCGGCGCTGTCCCCACCACCTGGATCCCACGTTCCCTCGAAAGCTCTTCGGTGAGGATCTTTCGGACAATGGCCGAATCATCCACGACGAGCACTCGGATATCGCTCACCCGGCGGTTCCCTTCACCGGCAGGTCCGCGGCAACCGACCCCCTTCCGCGCTGCCTCAACGTTTCAGATTCAGAAATCACAGCCTTCCGGGCCCCCCGGGTCCTGCCTTGTGATGCCGTCCATCCCCAGAACTTCCATCAGCGTGTTGCGGATCAGCTCCGGCTTGAAGGGCTTCTTGATATAGGCATGGACCCCGATGGAAAAGAGCGCCTTCACCCTTTCCTCGCGACCTTCCGTGCTGACGATCACCACCGGTACGGTCGCTTTCAACGGGTCCTCTCGAAGGGCCTTGAGGAAGGTGGTTCCGTCCATGCCGGGCATGTTGAGATCGGTCAAGATCACGTCGACCCACTCCCTGTCGAGCACCTCAAGCCCCTCTTGACCGTCGCTTCCCTCGAAGACGGTGCCTATGTCAAACCCTGAAATGCTGATGGTTCTCTTGATGATCTGACGCATGGAGGGGGAATCGTCCAGAATGAGTACATTGAATGCCATGTCTTTACCAATCTTGCGCCAAGGCAAGGATTTCCTTTACTTTGTTATGCTCCTCGTAAAAAGCGACCGTGATCGAGTGCAGGTCCCTTTGGGGTGAGGCGGTGACACGAGAGCGCCGACATTCCGGCCCGCAGGCGCAAGCCCTGACGCCCCACTCCGATTCCCATGAGCAGGCTCAGGATGTCGGCAAGCTGCACCACGGAAAGAATCGGACCGGCCTCGGGGCAGCTCATCTGCCCTGTGGTGCCACCGTATGGCCTCGGTTATGGAATCGGGAAAATCCCACAGCCACGTGATCCAAGTTCGTACTTTTGCATTCTGCATGATCTATGCCAAGCATTTCCCCCTCGGCCTCGGTGAACGAATATCCCTTCTCTTGGGTCAAGGCGGGGATGCGGTGGGAGTATTGCTCCACTGCATGGACAAAGGCTCGGGGATCATCGGGTATTTCCAGGGCCTTGGCCACCACATGGGTAAAGGTGGGCAGGCGCCGGATGTTCTCGAGGACCCGCTGCACGTCGATCATATGACACACATGCCCTTTCCCGAAACCTTCAGGAAGACCTCCCCGGTTGCCACCACAAGACGCACGGTCCTGTTGACCGTCCCTCCCACATCCTCTGACGTTATCAGGACGTTGTTGCGCCACAGGATCTTGCGCAGGGCTGCATAGTTGCGTTTGCCTATGTCGAAAACCCCCTCCTCGTCCATGATCTGTCCGCCGCCGGCCACCTTTACGAGCATCCGTCCTTTGCTGGCGCCGAACTCGTAGCAGCTTCGGAAGAGCCTGGGGATCCCCGTATCGGCGAACATCAAGGGGTTCGCCTTGGCCTTCTCCGGTGCGATACTCGAATCGGGAAGCATGTAATGAAGCAATCCCCCCACCCTGGCCACCGGATCGTACACGGCAAGGCCGATACACGATCCCAGGGAATGTGTCACGATTTCGGCAGACGGATCGCCGCTTATTTTCATGTCCGATATGCCAACGACGAGTCTCAACTCGCAGTTCCTCTCACTGGGCCTCTTTTTCCATCCTGGCCTTGCGGATGGTTTCACGCTGCATGCGAAAGACATAGGCCATGATGCTTTCCGTTTCCTGCTCCCCCATGTCGAGGAATTGCACTGCCAGTTCCCACTGACCCCCTTGCTCGGGACCCAGAGCCGTCGCCCTTGTGACCTGCCCGAACAGGTTCAGGGAAACAAGCGGGTAACGGGAAAGGACAAAGTGCGTGTCGAGAATCTGTCCAGGGGTCATTTCTGCGTCACATCGTATCCGCATGCCCTTGCAGTTTATGTCGATCCCCTGTGCCGCCTGCACCTTCCTGTTCCCTTTCCTCTCGCCCGCTGCGCAGAGCAGGTCCAGTATCCGGTCCAGCTTTTCGTCAAGATACATGAGGTATTTGACCAGCTCGGAATCCCCGCTCGCTGCCGGGGGATAGGGCGGTTCTTCGCCGGCACCGGACCGGACCACGGGCGCCGGCAGGCCCCGCAATCGGCCTTCCCTGACTTCCAGGTACTGCGTTTGGTCCAGTGCGCGAAACTCCACGGGCACCACCAGGGGGGCACGGATGAACTCCCTGTTCTCATCACGTTCGCACTCATCCATGATATTTCAGTCTCCACCCAGGGCTTTTCCCGGGCCACAGGCACGGGATTCCCTGCGGCACGCCGCGCGTGCAGCGGTTTCCTGCGACCATGTCACCTATCGGCAGGCTCTTTTTGTGGCTTGAAACTGTCCACGGATGAAAGCAATAAGCATGCCCGAAGAGCCTGGAACCGGTTCGTGCGTCCGGATCTCGGGGGGCAGGCTCGCTGTGGTTCGATTCTTGCTTCCCTAATCCTAGCGCGAGGGCGTGGCTCCGGCAGGGTGGGCTACCCCGTCGCCGCCCTGGTCGCGGTGGGCCCTGGCGCGCCTGCTGCTGAAAACCTCCCTGTCCGGTCATTTTTTTGACAGAAGGGCAGGGTCAGGCTGTTTTGGACAGCTTGCCGGCTGGATGGAAGAGGGAGTCCTCCCCGAGGGACTTCGGTTCCGTGGGGAGGCGCCGAGGGGTGAGACGCTTCAAGGGGATGGACAAACGCCATGATCATGCTGCAATGCACCAGAGGACAAAGCCCTTGGCCCGAGAGGGCCGTGACAGATTCGGTGCAGGGCTGCGCTGCGCAGAAAGAGGACCGGGACTGGAGAAGGCTGCTCGAAAAGGAGCACGAGGCCATCCTGGACGGCCTGTGGGAGCCTGTGGTTGGATTGGACAGGGAGGGAAAGACGGGAGAAAAGGCCCTGGAAGGGGAAGACGAAATGTTCCGGATCCTGGTCGAGGAGTCTCCCCTGGGGGTGGCCGTGATCGCAAAAGACGGCCGGTACAAGTACGTGAACGGCAAATTCCTCGAAATTTTTGGCTACCGGCTGCACGAGGTCCCTACCGGGAAAGCCTGGTTCGAGAAGGCATTTCCCGATCCGACCCACAGGCGGCAGGTCGTCTCCACCTGGAAACGCGATCTGGAACAGTCCAGGATCGGAGAGCGCCGTCCCCGGATCTTTACCGTGTGCTGCAAGGACGGCTCCCGAAAGCCGATCCATTTCAGACCGGTCACCCTGCGGTCCGGCGACGAGCTCGTGTTGTACGAAGACATCACCCGGAGCCAGGCAGCGGAGGCGGGCCTGCGTCGATCGAGGAAAATGGAGGCCCTCGGCACCCTGGCAAGCGGTATCGCCCACGATTTCAACAACATCCTGGGGGCCATCATCGGATACGCCGAAATGATGGAGATGTTCGACGTGCCTGTGGACAGTCCCGTCCGGGCCGGCCTCGACGAAGTGCTCAAAGCGGGACACAGGGCCAAGGATCTGGTGCGTCAAATCCTCACGTTCAGCCGGAACACGGAAGAGGCAAGAAGACCGGTCCCCGTGGAGGAAATCGTGGAAGAGGCGCTGGGATTTCTGCACCCCTCCCTTCCTCCCGAGATTTCCGTGGAAAAGGATCTGGTCCACACGGGCGCCTGTGTTTGGGCCGACCCCACCCAGATGCACCAGGTTGTGATGAACCTGTGCACCAACGCCGTCCATGCCATGATGGCAACAGGAGGGGTCTTGACCGTACGTGTGGAGGAGGGTGACATTTCCGGCCACCTGCCCGTGCCTGAGCCGGATCTGCCCCCGGGACGGTATGTGAAGCTCACCGTGGGCGACTCGGGACACGGTATGGACCCGGACACCCTGGAACGCATCTTCGATCCCTATTTCACCACCAAACAGCCGTCCCTCGGAACGGGCATGGGGCTGGCGGTGGTCCACGGTATCGTCAAGAGCCACGGGGGAACCGTGCAGGTGGAAAGTGAAAAGGGGCGCGGGAGCCTTTTTACGGTCTGGGTGCCGGCCCACGAAGGAGCCGGCCTGAGTCCCCGCCGCTCTTCCGGCATCAAGCCTCCCTCCGGCCATGAACGCATACTGTTCGTGGACGACGAGGAAGTCCTGGCCGGACTGGGCAAGGCCATGCTGGAACGTCTCGGATACGAGGCCGTGGCCAGCACCAGCGGCCCGGACGCCCTGGATAGGTTCCGGGCACAGCCCGATGGATTCGACCTGGTGGTCACGGATCAGGTCATGCCCCGAATGACCGGCGTGGAGCTGGCACGGGAACTGGTGGGCATCCGCCCCGGTCTTCCCATCGTCATCTGCACGGGCTACAGCGAAAGCCTTCCCCTGGAGCAAGCAAGGGCCATGGGTATACGCCACCTTGTTCTCAAACCGCTGGGCGCCGTAGAGCTTGGCAGGATTGTTCGGGCGGCCCTTGACGGCAGGGACCTGTAAATGGCGAAGGTTCTTATCATAGACGACGACAGCTCCGTGTGCGGCATGCTGTCGACCATGGTCGAACGTATCGGTCACGAGGCGACCGCGCTTTTCACCCTCCGGGAAGGACTCGCCCAGGTTCTTTCCAGGACCTTCGACGCCGTGTTTCTCGATGTGAGGATGCCGGACGGCAACGGGCTGGACCTGCTTCCCAAGATACGCGGGGCCCCCCGTCCTCCTGAAGTGATCGTCATGACCGGCGCAGGCGATCCGGACGGGGCGGAAATAGCCATCAAGAACGGCGCCTGGGATTACCTGGAAAAACCCCTGTCCCCCAAGAAAATCGTTCTGTCCCTCAGCAGGGTCCTCCAATACCGGGAAGGATTGAACAAGGCTCGAAAATCTCCCCTGGTCTTCAACCGGGAGGGGATCGTGGGCAGCAGCCCTTCCATCCGCGCGTGTCTCGCGGCCGTCGCCCAGGCGGCATGCACCGAAGCCAACGTTCTGATCACCGGGGAAACGGGAACGGGAAAGGAGCTTTTCGCCAGGGCCATTCACACCAACAGCAGCAGGGCCAACGGCAACTTCGTGGTGGTGGACTGCGCCGCCCTTCCGCAGACCCTTGTGGAGAGCTCCCTGTTCGGGTACGAAAAGGGCGCCTTCACCAGTGCCGACAGCTCCAAGGACGGATTGATCAAGCAGGCGCACAGGGGCACCCTGTTTCTCGATGAGGTGGGAGAGCTCGACTTCTCCCTTCAAAAGGCGTTCCTGCGTGTCCTCCAGGAAAGGCGCTATCGGCCCCTTGGCGCCAAGCTGGAGGTGGAAAGCGATTTCCGGCTGGTGGCCGCAACCAACAGGGACCTGCACGAAATGGTGGAAAAAGGCCACTTTCGCAAGGACCTGCTCTACAGGCTCAGCGCCACGGCCATCGACCTTCCCGCCCTGCGCTCCCGCCCCGAGGACACCAAGGACCTTGTGCTCCACTACGTGCCAAGGATTTGCGACAGTTACCGAACGGCCACCAAGGGGATCGCTCCCGATTTTCTCGACTCCCTGTGCAGACACCACTGGCCGGGCAACGTGCGCGAACTGCTCCACACCCTCGAAGGGTCCGTTGCGGAGGCCGGCGACGAGCCCACTTTGTTTTCCAAGCATCTGCCCACCCCCATACGGATCCAGGTAGCCCGGGCTTCGGTGGCGGCTGCCGCGAAAACGCAAGGGCACCCGGAAGCACCTGCCTCCCCTGCCCTTGCCCAACCCCAAGCCCTTCCTGCTTATCGGGATTACAGGGAAACCGCCCTGGCCGAAGCGGAGCACGGGTATCTGCTCCGTCTCATTTGCCTTACAGACGGCTCCATAAAGGACGCCTGCCGCATTTCCGGTCTGGGCCGGACCCGCCTGTACACCCTCATGAAAAAACACGGTATTTCGAGATACGGGTGGCGCCAATCCCCCCATCCTGCCGGCCTTTCCCTTGTGTGATGCCTGCGGACGGATGTTCACATCCTGTGAACATTTGTCGTGTCATCGCGAAGGTTCTTTTGCCCTCGTCGGTGGTTTCGGTCTTCCCAAATGATCTTACCCTATTGTTTTCATGATAGATATCATTTCGCTTCCACCGATACAGGAAAAGCCGGCACGCTTTGCGCATAACCCGCAACCCGGAGGCATCGGTCACCGGCTGGGCGGATGCCGAACAAGCAGGAAGAGGAGGGTGGGGATGAGTATACTCGTGTACGCCAACGAAGCCACTTCCTCGGGAAAGCGGTTGCTGGCGAGAATCGGGGCCATGCCGATCCTGGGGCTGACGGAATTTCACCGAACCCGTGCGAGTCTCGGGAGCAGGCTTGAAAAGCCATGCCCCGACATTCCCATCGCCGTGCTCCTCGCCCCCACAAAGGAAGAGCTGTTTTACCTCCTGTCGGTTCGTGAGCTTTTCCGGGATGTTCGCGTCATCCTCGTTCTTCCCGACAACGACGAAGCGACCGTCTCCCAGGGCCACGAAATGTGTCCACGCTTTCTCTCTTACACCGACAGCGACTTCGAGGACGTTGCCGCGGTGCTGGGCAAGATGATTCACAACGCTGCCATGGGCAAAGGCATGTCTGCACAAGCGGTGCCCCCGAGGGTTGCGAAGGCCCAGGGCACTCAACCGGCTCTGTGAAAGAAGGGGAGGCCGTCGGCGGTCGCCTGTGCCGGCCCGCCACACACCAAAAACGAGGATGGAAAGGAGGAATGTTCCATGAAGAAGATGCGGTTCAAGAGCAAACTGACCCTGGCGGCATTGCTGATTGTGGTATGTGTGATGGTGTTTTCCACCGCCGCCGTGTCCGTCGTCATCAACAGCCAAAACCAAGAGGCTTCCCACCAGTACCTGCGCAATGCCCTCAACATCGTCGAGGACGACCTGAAGGGCAGGCAGGACAAGCTGCTCGCAGATACCCGGAACGCTGCGGCCATCAATGACATGGGCTCCAACGTCAAGTTCATCGCCGAATACAGGGAAACCCATAGCATGGACATGATGCGCGGGGCTTACGATGCGGTGGCCCAGAGCGTGGGCAACCTGGCAAAGACCTCCGGCCTGTGGAAGGCCGCGGCCTATGACCTGGGAGGCAGCCTGATAGCGTTCAGCTTCCGAACCGAGGACGGGAAGGGATGCATAGGCTACTGCTACGACCCGGCAAAGCCCTCCTTCAGGTACGCCCTGTTCGAAGGGGACCAAACCCCGCCAAAGGATGTCTTCATGGAAAGCGACAGCCTGCCCGAGGGGGCTCCGCCGGTCCGTCTTGAACGAGAAATCCCCAAGGAGGAAGAGGGGGGATTCGCGCAGATGGGCAGCTCCGTCTGCCTGTTTTCCCAGGTGCCCGCATTCGGAGATTTCTACGACAAGACAACGGGAGCCCTTCAAAAGAAGCAGTTCGGGGTTGTCCAAGCCGTTTTGAGGCTGGACAGGTCTTTCACAAGCAAGATGTCTCGTCTGACAGCCGTCAAGGTCAACCTGTTCCACACGCAAGGCCTGAGCGTCGGCGACCTTGAACAGTATAAGACTCTGGAGACGGGGCAAGCCGACTCCGGCCCTTCGGGGAAGGTGTCCGCTGAAAGCGGTGCGCTTTTTGACGATATCCGGATCGCAGACGCGGACTACTTTCAGGGAGTGCTCCCCCTGCAAGGCCCATCCGGCCCTGTGGGAGCAGTGGCCGTTCTCCATTCCAAGGAAGCAGCCCGGGCCAATACCATACAGATGATAACCCTTCTGGGCATCGTCAACCTAGGATGCGCCCTGGTGGTGGTGCCCCTTGCCTTTGTATTCTCCAGCTCCTTGACCAAACCCATAAACCGGGTCATCAACAACCTGACGGACAGCACCCAGCAGGTCTCCACCGCGGCGCGACAGGTGACCTCCTCCAGCCACCGACTGGCCGAAGGAGCCTCCGAGCAAGCGGCCTCGGTGGAGCAAACGTCTTCCTCCCTGGAGGAAATGTCTTCCATGACCCGCAAGAACGCCCAGTATGCGGGAGAGGCGGAAGACCTCATGGAGGAGGCCAACCGGGTGGCCGCCAAGGCCAATGATTCCATGCGACTTCTCGTGACTTCCATGCAGCAGATCTGTCAGGCCGGGGAAGAAACCTCGAAAATAGTCAAGACCATTGACGAAATCGCTTTTCAGACGAACTTGCTGGCGCTCAACGCCGCTGTGGAGGCAGCCCGGGCAGGGGATGCCGGGGCAGGATTCGCCGTCGTGGCCGACGAGGTGAGGAACCTGGCCATCCGGGCCGCCGAGGCGGCGGGGAACACGGCGGCCCTGATAGAGGGCACGGTGAAGAAGGTCAGGGAAGGCTCTGAGGTGGTGGACAAGACGGGAGCGGCCTTCGTGGAGCTTGCCGAGAACGCCGAAAAAGCCAACCGTCTGCTCGCCGAAATCGCCTCGGCCTCCAAGGAACAGGCCCAGGGCATCGAACAGATCAACAAGGCCGTTGTGCACATCGATAAGGTCACCCAGCAGAATGCGGGTCATGCGCAGGAGTCCGCTTCTGCAGCGGAACAACTGAACGCCCAGGCACGGGATATGGACGACATCGTGCGGGATCTGGTCTCCCTGGTCGGTGTAGACGGCCATCTCGTCACCAAGCACCCGGCACCCCTGCCCGAAGGCCGTCCCACAGGCGGGGGAAAGCTACCCCCCACCGACCAACCCCTCCTTTCCCGGCAAACAGCCCGTGGTAGGGAGGACAGGGGGATACCCTCGCTTGCCAACCGAGCCCCGTCTCGGGGCACAGTGGCTTTGGCGCTCTCGGAATGAGATCGGCGTTTGCCCCTTTCTTTTTCTCCCCCCAGTCGCGGCCCCGGACCCTGATCATCGTTCCCGGGATTTGGGTCCTTTTCCCGCAACGGGAGCGCGGGCGTCTCGCCTGCATTGCGGCGTGGGTGCCGGCAGGATGCCCTCGCTCCCAGGAGAGTCGACAGAACCATGGGCACCTTCTGCCTTCAATCCCAATGGGACGGCAATGCCTCCCGGCCGGGACCATGCTCAAGGCCTAGCCGATTTTATCGCGCATGTACATCGCATAACTATCTGCATATGCAGCGTTTCTGGCCTTGGCTCGAAAACTTGCGACTGACCAGACCCAAGAAGAATGTCCCCATCCCCTTCAGTCAGGCCCCTGAGCCCCGGGTGTTATGTGTGTATAATGACCAGCCCACGGCGAAAGAGGGAGTATAAGGAACCGACCGTAACGACAATCGAGGCCCTGTGACCTACCCCCTCGCCCCCGGCACAAAGGCTCACCTCCCCTGGGTAGCAGTGGTCTCTTCCCTGATTTCCACGCCGTACACGCCGTCGTTCTTGTAGTAAATGGGGTGTGCCGCGTATCCTTTTTCCGGATTCAGGTCGAGAACGATGCGCAAGGTCTTCGTATCCTCGTGCAAATGGGCTCGCACTTGCTCAATCAGCTTTCCCGAAAGGACCGTCTTGGGATCGCCGTCCCACGCGCTGACACCCGCCACGTCGATGACAATCCTCGGATTCCGCCCCTCGATGGTCTGGATGGAAGGCATGACAAAGGGTTTGATCTCGATGAGCACCCTTTCCGTGCCGTCCCCTCCTGTCTGGAATCGGATGGTCCTGATAGCGGGACCGCTTTCGTGAGACTCCGGAGCCGGCTCCTTACCGGCCATGTCCCCTGCTGCCGCCAGGCTTCCCTCCTCAGGGGCCTTGGGCCCAGCCTCGTCCTTTTCCCCGGCGGGGCTCTGACCGCTTGCATGCGCCTCCCACGACTCGGAGACTATCTTCCACCTTCCTCCTTCCCTTACCAGTACGAGCTGCTTCTTGCCGAAATCGGAATACCCCGGGCTCTCGTAATGTTGATCGAAGGTGGCCACCGCCCTGCCGTCTCCCGTCGTGACCTGCAAGTTGGTGATCTTCACTTGGATGCGTTCGGTCTTTTCGAAGTTGCTCTTGCTTTTACGGCGCCACTCCTCATAACCTAAGTTTTTGGACTGGAAACGACGGCTGTAATAGTGCATGTACCGGTCTGTGTCTCTGCTCTCCCAGGCATGGCGCCACCCGTAGACCGCTTGCCGGACCGCAGTCGAAGGTTCTTCGGCTGCAGCGGGCAGCGCTGCCCCCAATAGCGAAAGGAAAAAAACGGCTTTCAGGAAAGTCTCAAGCATCGGTTTTCCTTTCGTCACGCGGCGTGAAGCTCGTGTTATCTTGTGCATAATGGTCGACCCGTCATTCTCCGCGCGGTCACAAATTGCGATTTCCTACACCCCTCTCCCGCTCTAGGAGAGGGCCGGGGCGAGGGTATAAAAAGCGCAGTTTGTGGACGCGTAAGGTATACAACCATCAAGTTCGAAACCATGTCATCGCTCCCGCCCCAGGCAAGGCAGGGGGGGAAGAAGGGGGCCATGATCCGGAAGGCTATGGATGCACGTCAGCCCCGCCGATTCGGCGCTTCCGAGGTTTGCCCATCAGCCTTCGAAGACGTCCGCTGCCGGTACTGACCGTATTCGATCATCTTCGTGAGCACCAGGGCGGCTCGCTCCGGGGTGGCATATGCGTGGTATCCCATCCGGCTGACTGTCGGCGTCTCCATGAAACCCGTTGTGACCACCGGTTTGCCGTAGGTCTCCATCCACTGCAAACAGAGCCCCTCCATCAGGGATTGAAAAACCTCCCCAAAGGGATTTGCCAGTGGGTCCCCGGGCTCCTGTCTCAAGGATCGGGCCGCTTCCACCATGTGCCTGCGCAGGTTTGCCCCCGTTTCGGCGGCGTGCAACACCCCGGTGAGCTTACGGGAAAAGGCCTCCAGTTCCCTTGCGCTTGAAGTGCCGAACGCGGCAAAGAAGATCTGCACCATCTTCCCGATGAGCGTCTCTGCCCAGTCTGCCTCCCCGCTTATTCCCGCACCCCCATCTTCCTCCGGGACCATGGAAGCGATCTGCATAACCAGCGCGCGATAGGCTTTGGCGATTTGCTCGTTGACGCCGCTGAATCTCTGGGCCATGGCGGCGAAGTTGCTGAAGCCCATGTAGAGCAACGCGTCCACCTCGGGCTGTTTGAGCAGCAGATCCGGGGCCTGCATGTAGGCGATGAAGTCACGATCCCCCGCCGGGTCCACCGGATTGCCGCGGCTCCAGCGCGGTGGGAAGATTTTGTCCAATTCTCGTATCGTCCCCTGGGAGAGCGTTATGACGTCGAGCCCTGCAGAGGCACAGGCATCTGCCGTCAGGACCCCGTAGCTGCCGCCCGGTGAAATGATGGCGACCTTTCTTCCACGGGGCCGGGGCTGGGTCACGAAACCAACGGCCACGTCCAGCAGTTCCTCGGGAGTGTTGACCCTCAGGACCCCCGCCTTCTTGAAGGCACTGTCATAAAGTCCGCTGGCACCCGCCATGCTGCCCGAGTGGGAGGTTATGGCGCGCGTGGCCGCAACAGTCCTTCCAGGCTTCAGGGCGATCACGGGTTTTTTCGCCGAGACCTTCCGAACCTTGCGGATGAACCGGGCCCCATCAACGAGCCCCTCAATATAGGCCATGATAACTCGTACCTCGGGATCGTCGCCGAGATACTCTATGTAATCCTCTATCTGGATATCCGCCGTGCATCCGCAGCTCACGTAGGAACGGAAACCCAACCCCCTTTCAAAAGCTGTGGAGACTACGTTGCCACCGATGTTCCCTCCCTGGGACACCAGGGCCAGGGGACCGTCCTTGACGGGAAGGGGGAACATGAAGGCCCTGAGATGCGCGGAGGCACTCCAGAAACCCATGCAGTTGCCCCCTATGAAGCGTATGGGGCCCTTCCGGGCGACACGCACCACCTCGTCTTGCAGTTTCCTGCCCTCTTCGCCCGTCTCGGCAAAACCTGCGGAGATGACAACGGCACCTCGCACTCCCTTGCGTACGCAGTCTTCCATCACCGAGGGAACCCCTTGGGCCGGGATGACGAACACGGCGACATCCACCGGTTCGTCTTCCGGAATGTCGGTCACCTTGGCGTAGGCACGGCGGCCGACAACGGTTTCCTCTCGGTGGTTCACCGGGTAGACCTTGCCCCTGAATCCATCCTGGATGGAGTTCCACGTCGAAAAACCCCATTTGTTCCAGTGATTGGTCGCCCCGATGACTGCCACCGATCGGGGATTGAAAAGGGGCTCCAACTGCTCCCGCATCGTTTTGTGCCTCGTTTCCAACCGCTAGTCTCCCATTCACTTTTTGGCATTGATCATCGTTGGGGCCGGACGGATCTCGTCTTCTGCCAGCCTCACGTTGGGAAACACCGTTTCCTCATGCTCGGCTCCGGGCCGGAATCGAGGTTTCCGTACAGTGGGCGGTGCCCGACAGAAAGACCCTTCCGCACTTGGTCGGATGCGGCCGGAACGATGATCAATGCCCACTTTTTGTGTGTTCGTCCGTCACAGCGTGTCTCATGACACCGTGGGTTTTCCCGACCCGAGGCTGGGCGGCGGATTTCTCTGCAATCGGGACCCTGTTCGTCTTTGCGGCCTTTTGACTCCGAGTTCGGGCCGATTGTAGAGGAAATTGCCACCCGGCCCCCCGCCTCCAGGGAGCCCGGGCCTCCTTCGAAGGAATTTTCAGACACCCATTCACACGTCGTATTGGCCACGCCGCCTCGTGCCTCCTTACCTCACAGGTTCCCCATCGTCAATCGGGTTTCGGAAAGCCTTTCCCCCTTCCCTTGACCGCGCCTTTGTGCCTCCAACGGCTTTGTGTTATAGGCTTTCACATTGCAGCCTCAATCATCGTATCGGACACATGGTTGCCCCCTCACCCCGACCCTCCCACGACGGGAGAGGGACTATATGGAGGTGCCTATGAACATCGAATCACGCCTGGAGGCCCTCGGGCTTCAACTTCCACCCCCGGCAAGACCTGTTGCGAACTACGTATCGGCCGTTCGCACCGGAGATCTCGTCTTCCTTTCCGGCCACGGCCCCTTGAGGGAAGACGGGACGCTTATCAAGGGTAAGCTGGGCGACGATCTGAACGTGGACCAAGGCTACGAGGCTTCGAGACGCGTGGCACTGGGACTTATCGGGACCCTCAAGGGCCTCCTGGAGGACCTGGACAGGGTGCGCCGTATCGTGAAGGTTGTGGGAATGGTCAACTGCACGGCCGATTTCACGGAGCACCCCAAGGTGATCAACGGGGCTTCCGATCTCTTCGTCGAGGTATTCGGCGACAAGGGGAAGCACGCCCGCTCCGCTGTGGGGATGAACGGGCTCCCGCTCAACATGGCCGTGGAAATCGAAATGGTGGCGGAAGTGGAATGAGTGTTGCCGACCCGACACGAGAAAGGAGGCGCATCATGACCGAAAAGAGACTTCCGGACCCCAATCTGGTGCACAGGGCGGCGACGGGGTATATGGGCACCTGCGTGCTCCTTGCGGCCCTGGAACTCAACGTGCTGGACGAAATCTCCGGCAAGGCCCTGACGGCAGGGCAGGTGGCCGAGGCCCTGCACCTGGAGCCCAACCCCGTGGAGAGGCTCCTCGTGGCCCTCACGGCCCTGGGCCTGGTTGTCAGGAAGCAGGAGACTTACACCTGCTCTTTGGAGGCCGAAAGGTACCTTGTCAAGTCCAGTCCCAGCTATTTTGGCGATTATTACCGCTTCCAGGTCCGTCAATGTCTTCTGCCGGACTTTGTCCGGCTCGACGAACTGATCCGGCAAGACCGTGCCGTCATGGCCGATAGCTGGTCCGCCTTCATGGACGATCCCGAGAAGGCAAGGGTGTTCTCAATGGGGCAGCACTCCGCGTCCCAGGGGGGCGGCAGGATGCTGGCCAGGGTCTACGATTTTTCCCCCCACAGGAAGATGGTGGATCTTGCGGGGGGATCCGGAGCGTGCTCCATCGCCGCCTGCCGGAGCAATCCCCGTCTGCGATCGGTCATCGTGGACTTTCCCAACGTGCTCACCGTCACCGAGGAGATGATCGCCAAGGCGGGCCTTGCCGACAGGATCACCACGCAGCCGGGGGACATCGGCAAGGACGACTGGCCCGAGGCAGACATGATCCTGCTTTCTCTGGTCATCAGCGCGTTTTCCGATGCAGGGCAAAGCGCCATATTCCGCAAATGCTTCGACAGACTCTGCTCTGGGGGCACCATCCTCGTGCACGACTTTCTCATGGACGACGACTATTCAGGCCCCCTGCTTTCGGGGCTTTACAATTTGACATCGGTCGAGGGTACGCCCAAGTCCCGGGGCGACATGACCCGGCTCCTCGAACAGGCAGGCTTCGTGGAACCGTCGATCAAGACCGTGATCCCCCATTACACCGCCATGGTGGCGGCGAGGAAACCGTGAGGAAATGATTGAAAACCTCCCATCTATGGGGTCGCTTCCTTTCCGCAGTGGCTGCGCCGGCTGTCAGGTGTCCATGGGTGGGGGGGAACCGCTTGAAGCGTGAACGGTGCCCAAACAACGAACGGCGCTCTTTGTGTTCCTTTGGACGGGGCAAGAGGGGCAGTTCAAGGGGAAATGGAGGGGAAGAATGAAGATTCGGGCAAACGACATCGACATGCATTACGAGCTGAGCGGGCAAGGGGAGTGCCTGGTCCTGATCCACGGGTACAGTGACAATCTGAACATGTGGTACCGTCAGGTTCCCGAGTTCTCGAAGCACTGCCGGGTCCTGACCTACGACGTGAGAGGATTCGGGCAGACCGGCAGGCGCGCAGCCGACTATTCCATGGGTCTTTTTGCCGAGGACCTGCACGCCCTGCTCGGGGCCCTCAAGATCTCCAAGGCCTGTGTTTTGGGCTATTCCATGGGGGGCCGCATCGGGCTCGAGTTCACTCTGAGGCATCCGGAAGCAGTGAGGGGATTGGTGTTTGCCAACAGCGGCGTCGGCGGTGCCCGGACCCCGGAGGCCGAGCAGCGCTTCCAGTTGATGCTGGACGTTCTGGCAAGGGGAGACATCGAGGCCATCTCGGAAATGATGGCCGTCGGGTCCTTCTCACCTGGGTTCAAGGAAAAGGATCGGGAGACTTTTGAAAGGTACAAGGCGGTCAAGCTGCAAAACGATCCTTCGGACTACCTGGCGATCATGCAGTCCATGATGGCCGGCATGGCGACACCGCCCGACTTGAGCCTGGTGCAATGCCCCGTGCTGATCATCGCCGGGGCCAACGACGGGTTCATGCCCCTCGAGGTGGCCCATGCCATGCAAGAGTCTATCAAGAACTGCGTGTTGACGATCCTTGCCTCCGGGCACGCCGCGGCGCTGGAATGTCCGCAGGCATTCAATCAGGCCGTGCTCGACTTCGTAAAAGGGCTTTCCTGAAGGAAAGGGGCCGGCAAGGGAACGGCGCGCCCCTGGCAGAAGGCCGGGGCGCCTCAAGGGCCTTCCGTTGCTTCGGCCGGGGGCCGCTCGAACCATCCCACGGCCCTTTGCAGCCGCTCCGCCACCCGCTCCTTCCCCACGGCCACCAGGACATCGAAGATCCCCGGCCCCACGGCCTGACCGGTCACCGCGGTCCGAATGCCGTTGATGAGGACCCCTGCCTTCACGCCCAGCTCTTCGGCCGTTTCACGCACCACCTGCTCCACGGCCGGGATATGGAAGTGCTTCATGGGGGCAAAACGTCCGGCAAGGAGCGGAAACCATTCTTTCAAACCCGGGTGGCCAAGAACATTCTTCCGGAAAGCCTTGGGGTCCACCGGGTAATCCTCTGAGAAGTAGGCCCGGCCGAGCGTGACAAAATCGGTGGTCACGTGGAAACGGCTCCGGATAAGATCGAGTGTCCCCAGAAACCAATCGCGCCTGCCGTCCAGGTATTCCGGGTCCCAAATCCCGGCCTTTTGGAGTTGTTCCTGCACGTAGGGGGCGATCTGTTCCACCGGCAGGGTCCTCAGATAATGGGCGTTCATGCTCAGGGCCTTGGGGTCGGTGAAGAACTTGGGATCATCTTTGCGCACGTCGAAGACGCAATTGGCCCGGCTGAGCCCCTCGAGGGAAAAGGCTTCCAAGAGCTCTTCTTTGGAGAAGATCTCCCTCGAATCGGGTGTGGACCAGCCCAGGAGGACCAGGTAATTGACGAGGGCCCACGGCAGGAACCCTCTTTCCTTGTAGAACAGGACCGACACCACCTCGCCATGGGTCCGCTTGGATATCTTCGCCTTCTTCGCATCGAGGGTGAGGGACATGTGGGCGAATCGGGGGACGGGAGCACCCAGGGCCTGGTAAATCAGGATCTGCTTCGGGGTGTTGGCCAGCCCATCCTGGCCCCTTATCACATGGGTTATTCCGTCTCGGATATCGTCCACCGCATTGGAAAGCACGTACAGGGGCTGGGCGTTGGACCGAACGACGACAAAGTCCTCGATGTCTTCGTATCTCTTTTCTATGGTCCCGTAGACGATGTCCGTAAAGACCACGGCGCCTTCTTTGCGCGGGACCTTCAGGCGAATGCTATAAGGCGTCCCGGCCGCTTGCCTGGCGGCCACCTGCTCGGGTGTCAGGTCACGACACGTGCCGTCATACTGGAGAGACGTCTTGTTCATGCGGGCCTGTTCGCGTTTTTCTTCCAGCTCCGTCTTGGTGCAGAAACACCTGTAGGCGTGACCTGAATCGAGTAGCTTCTGCGCCGCGGCCTGGTGCTCCTTTATGTAATGGGACTGAAAATAGGGGCCTTCGTCCCAGGTGACTCCCAGCCACCGGAGACTCTCCATGATCCCTGCAATCGATTCCTCCGACGATCTCTCCGCGTCGGTGTCCTCGATCCTCAAGATCAGCCTGCCCCCGTACTTCTTGGCAAAAAGCCAGTTGTAAATAGCCGTTCGCGCTCCCCCTATGTGCAGATACCCCGTAGGGCTCGGTGGGAAGCGCACCACAATGTCCTGTTTCATATGGCACCTAAGGCATGCTGCGCATGCGTCATTGGCGGCTGCACCGGGTCATTGGTCATTGGTCATTGGGCGGCGACGGGGCAGCTCCATGTATTGCGATCCTTACTGCGTAATGGGCATCTCATTCTTGGACAGCCTGAGAGGTTTTCCCGATGGATCGGATGTACCTTGTTGAGACGAAGGGCCAGTGTTTCCAGATCCTTCCCTCTATAAAATTCCTTCCGTTGGATGACAATCTTCCAGATCCGTTCCCCGATCACCATCGCCGCCCGATAAACCTCAGGTTCATCAAGCCTCATCCACACTCCCTCCACAACGCCCCGCCCCCAATGACGTGTCATTGGCGATCTGACGCGGCGAAGATGCCAATGACAGCCGCACCAGCGGCCCTGACGCGCCTCCGGCGCCTCATCCTGCGTAGGTGGTCATGAGCCGGCGCTCCCTTTGGAATCTTTCGAAGGCCAGCCCGATCAACCGGTCGATGAGCTCTGAATAGGAAATGCCGCTGGCCTCCCAGAGCTTCGGGTACATGCTGATGGACGTAAAACCGGGTATGGTGTTGATCTCGTTTACCAGGATCTCGCCGTTGTCCCTCAAGAAGAAATCGACGCGCCCGAGGCCTTCGCACATCAGGGCTCGAAAAGCCGCGACGGCCAGTTCCCTTATACGCTGGGCAACCTGGTCAGGGATCTTCGCGGGTATTTCCAGCGCCGCTCCCTTCTCGTCCAGGTACTTGGCTTCGTAGGAATAAAACTCATGGGAGGGCAGAATTTCACCTGGCACGGAGGCGATGGGATCGTTGTTCCCCAGCACCGAACATTCGATTTCCCGCCCCGCTATGTACTCTTCCACGATCGCCTTGGTGTCGTAAGCAAAGGCTTCCTCCACTGCATGCGTGAACTGGGTTTCGCTTTTTACCTTGCTCACTCCCACGGACGATCCCATGTTGGCCGGTTTTACAAAAAAGGGAGATCCAAGATTTTCGACCACCTGCGCGAAGCGGGGCGGTGCGTCTTCGGAGCGAAGGACCATGAACCTGGCCACCGGGATACCGGCTTCCCGGAGCAGGCGCTTGGAGACCTCCTTGTCCATCCCTATGGCCGACCCCAGGACACCGGAGCCCACGAAGGGAATGTCGGCGAGCTTGAGCAGACCCTGAATGGTGCCATCTTCCCCGAAGGGCCCGTGCAAAATGGGAAAGCACACGTCAAGAGGTCCTTCCACATCTTCTCCGCACACCCGGGAAATCCTGCCCTCGCTGTGGGGCACGAGGGCTATGCTTTCGCCGTCGGGAGCCAAACGTATCCTTTCGGGGTTTTTCGGATCGGGCAGCAGGTGCCTTTCATGGCTCAAACGCCACGCACCCGACTTGTCTATGGCGATGAGGACGGGATGGTATTTCGAACGATCCAGGGCCTCGATGACATTGCGCGCCGAACGCAGCGAAACCTCGTGTTCCGCGGACTTGCCGCCGAAAAGGATCCCGACGTTGATCTTCCTTTTCGCCATCTGCCTTCTTCCTTGTGAGGGTTGCCCACGAGCGGACACTGTCTGCCCGTGCGGCTGCTCGACACGAGGCAGGGCGGGGGTTTCCTCGGCAATCGGGACGCTGTCTCAGGAGTCTAGGCCCGTCGAGACCAACAGCCACTCCAGGGCATGACAGGGCTCCCAAGCCCCACTGGACCCTGACACTCCTTTGAAATCAAGAGCCTGTTCGTCTTTACGGGCTTTTGACTCCGAGTTCGGGCCGACTGAAGAGGAAATTGCCACCCGGGCCTCCCGGCTCCAAGTAGCCCAGGCCTGCCTGAAAGGAATTTTCAGACTAGCTCTCAGATAGCCCCTGCAGCCCGCAATGCCTCGATTTCCTGATCGGTGAAACCCCACTGTCGGAGTCCCTCTTCCGTCTTGCCCCCCGGCGCCGATGCCGGGCCTCTTATCTCGGCCTTGGTCCGGCTGAAGCGCGGCGCGGGTCCTTGCTGAGGAACGCCGGCGACCTCCACGAAAGTCTTGCGGGCCACGTTGTGGGGATGCCGGATCGCCTCGCTCAACGAAAGGACGGGGGCGAAACACACGTCGGTACCCAGCATGATGTCGCACCACTGGTCCCGGGTCTTGCTCTTGAAAATCGGTGCGATCTTTTTCTTCAACTCGGGCCACCGGGTCCGGTCCATCTGGTCGTTGAAATCCGGGTCCGTGATTCCCGTGTGTTTGAGCAAGAGTGCGTAGAACTGAGGCTCGATGGAACCCACCGAAATCCACTTGCCGTCCGATGTTTCATAGGAGTCGTAAAAGTGGGCGCCCGTGTCCAACAGATTCGAACCTTTCTGGTCCTTCCATGTGCCCGCAGCCAAGAGGCCGTAAACCGAGGCCATGAGTGCCGACGCGCCGTCGACCATGGCGGCGTCCACCACCTGCCCCTTTCCCGACTGAGATCTCTCGAAAAGGGCGCACGCTATTCCGAAGGCCAGAAACATACCGCCTCCCCCGTAATCACCCACCAGGTTCAGGGGAGGCACCGGGTTGCAGTCGGGCCGTCCGATGCTGTGCAACGCCCCGGTCAGGGAGATGTAGTTTATGTCGTGCCCCGAAGCACGAGACAGGGGGCCCTCCTGTCCCCAGCCGGTCATCCGTCCATAAATCAGCCTGGGATTTTGCTTCATACACACATCGGGTCCCAACCCTAGCTTTTCCATCACACCCGGACGGAACCCCTCATACAGCACATCGGCCCGATCCACGAGCTTGAGAACGGTCGCGACCCCCTCGGGCTTTTTCAGATCCAGCCCGATGGACGGGCGCCCGCGCTGCAGCACGTTGTATTTGGGATCCGCCCCGCCCTCCTGCCCCTTGCGGTCGATACGTATGAGATCCGCTCCCATGTCCGACAACATCATCCCGCAGAACGGTCCCGGTCCTATGCCCCCTACCTCGATCACCCGCACTCCCTTGAGTGGTCCCATACTTGTCCCTCCTCGCCTTCCAAACTCTTTGACATCCGGCTTTCGCAAAACCAGCCATCTCTGCTGAGCCCCACCCCAGGTCGCTTGCCTTCGGCTGCGGGGTGGATCGGCGGCCCAATCCTTCGGTCTCGCGGCCGTCTCGATTATAGGGCCATGCTAGTTACGCGATCTTGCGTGCGATGGCAACGACGATTTGGCAGCGCCCAATTCTCACCGCATCGTTCTTACCCTCTCCCTCGCCCGAATGCCCCAGAAGGGCTCGATCACATCCTCTCCTCGGCCACGTGTTTGGCGGCATCTTCAGCGTGCATGGCATGACAGTGAAGTGGATTCAGCGTCTATTGCGAAAGGCCGATAGGACCCCGCGACGAGCAGGAAAGGGTTTACCGGGTCGATGCCTTTGTATCCGTAGTGCACGGGGAGCATGCGAATCATATCCTTTATCGAGGAGCCTCGGGTCGTGGAGAAGATACCGAGGAACGCCGGGCTATGGGAGACGAGAAATCATGATCCACCGTCCGCGTCACCCTGCCATATCCCGGAGCCGTTTTATGATGATGCTTATTCGCACTTGCCACCCGGCGGCTATTGGCTTAATATCGCGAAGGGGTGTCCTGGCCGGGAGAGGGTTGCTGTGTCCAAATTTAGGCAACAGACCGCCGGATTTGGAGTTGGCCAAGCCCACCATCGGCTGAAAAACAATTTCCTATCACTAATAAGGAGAAACAGCTTTATGAGACTTGCAGCCCGTTTGATTTTGGGGCTTGGAATTGTGCTCTTTCTGTGTCCGATTGTTTCGGACTGTGCGGCTGAACCTTCAATGGCAGACCTTTCAGAGTTTTCCGACAAGGTATTTGCCGTCCCGTCCGGAACTGCTGCAGACCTGCTGGTCCTTTCAAAATTCCCTAACGCAAAATTCAAGTATTTTGATACCGTTATGGATGCGGCCCTTGCGGTGAGCGCCGGGCAGGCAGATGCCGCTGCCTATGACGAGCCGATCTTGAAGCTACTTGCCTCAAGAAACAAGGACCTTCTATTGCTTCCGGAAATGATAACCGTGGACAACTACGCCGTGGCCGTAAGCATTAACAACAATGAGCTTAAAACCACTATTGACACGGTGATAGCCGAGCTCAAGGAAAGAGGTACTTACAACAACATGATTCACCGCTGGTTTCCCGCAGACGGCTCTGTGGGAAAAATGCCCGATATGCCGGCAAATGCCGGGTCAGGAGTTTTAAGACTTGGCACTGCTGCCATTACCGAGCCATTTTCCTTTGTTGACGATAAGGGCGCTGTCACAGGCTTTGACATTGAGCTGGCCCACCACATTGCCAACAGGCTTGGAAAGAAACTGGAGGTCCGGAACATTGGTTTTGCAGAAATGATTCCCGCGCTGCTTTCAGGCGAAGTTGACATGATTGCAGCCTGCATAACCGTGACCCAGGACAGGGCGCAGAAGGTGCTTTTCTCCGCGCCTTACTACGCCGGAGGTATAGCTGCGCTTGTGCGCGCACCGCAGGTCAGATAGTCTTGAGTGTACCAAAAGGAGAAAGCAGGCAGTAACAATTCAACTTATCACACAGTGGGTTTTTTGTTGAAACGGGGTGATGCCATGAACAAGAAATTATTGCGCATTCTACTTGCTGCATTTGTTTTGCTTTGGCTCTTCCGGTGTTTTGAGGTGCCGGGGAAGCGCGCCCCTGTGGCATGAAGAAAAGGGTGAACACGGGCGGCGGTTTGGTATAGATAGTGTGGCTACTCTTTTACCAAAGGGGGCCATATGCACGATGCGACTTCTCCAGCGCCCAAGGTCGGGATCCAAGACCTTTTCGACCGCAGCAAGTGCATCGATTTCATCAGACAGATCCGATGGCCTAATGGCGTGATCTGCCCGAAGTGCACATCGAATCGGGTCACCAAGAATGGCCACAAGAAAGGAGACCCGGATTGCCGCAGGTACTTGTGCAAGAATCGCCGTTGCGGGCACCGCTTCGATGACCTATCCGGGACGGTCCTTGGAGGCAGACACGTTCCTATTAACGCCTGGCTGCTCATGTTGTACCTGATGGGCCTGATGGGCCTGATGGGCCTGATGGGCCTGATGGGCCTGATGGGCCTGAACCTATCCAACAACCAGATAGCTGCCGAACTGGACCTTGACCCGGACGTAGCACAGCAGATGGCTACGACCCTTCGCCAGGCGCTCTGCGCCAGAAAGGCGGGGTGCAAGCTCAACGGGGTAGTCGAGTGCGACCCGGCTCAAAGGCGCCAGGGGACGTGGTACAGGAATTTTTATTTGACAGAGGAGGAAAGAACCATGACAGCCTTGCGAAGCCCCTTGCTTGTGCTCAGTGTCGCTCTGTATTTAACCTTTCTTCTTACCTCTCCCACCCTTGCAGGGATGGTGGGCTCCATTGCTTCCGCGGGTCTTCTGGATTCCCAGATAAGAGCCGAGGAAGTGAGAAAAATCCAGGTGGCCTTGGAAAACGAGATCGTCAGGGCCAAACTGAACGCTTACGGCCTGACGGTCGATGAGGTGAAGCAGAAACTCGGCCAGATGACGGACGACCAAATTCATCTCCTTTCCCAGGCTTCCGACAACATCCTGGCAGGCGGCGACGGCGTGGGCCTGGCGATAGGCATTCTCGTGATCATTCTCCTTGTGGTGCTCATCGTCAAACTCTTGGACAAGACCATCGTGATCAAGTGAGAGGATCGTGTTAGTTTCCCTTTTTCTGGCTACCCTGGCCGCCGTCACGGCCCAAACGCCGGCCTTCCAGATCCAAGGCGTTCCATTTGTCACCCAGGCCAGGCAACAGTGCGGCCCTGCGGCCCTCTCTTCGGTCTTGGCCTATTACGGTGTGGAGCTTGATCCTGAAACCATCGCTGAGACTACGCACAACGAGAAGCTACAAGGATCGCTAATCACGGACCTTGAAAACTTCGCCAGAGTACAGGCATTTAGGACCAAGTCCGCCAGGGGAACCGTAGACGAACTGAAAGCCTCCATCCGGGAAGGGAAGCCGGTAATAGCCCTTGTCGACCTGAGGAGGTGGTTCGTGGCGCAACCCCATTACCTTGTGGTGTTCGGCTATTCCCCAGAAGGTTTGATCGCCCACGACGGGGAGAGGGCCTCGCGCCTCTTCCGTTACCCGGATTTTGAGAGAATGTGGGAAAAGATGGGCCGGGTCTATCTTCTTGTCTACCCATGAAAACAATAACCCTTGTTCTCCTCTGCCTTTTCCTTTTTTCGGGCTGTTCCCTTCCGAGGATCGTGATCATCGATGATCCGCTGAGCGCTCAGCAGCGAAACGAGCTGGGCTTCATTTATGAAACTCAGGGAAAACTCGATCTTGCAAAAAAGGAGTACACGCTGGCGACGAAGAAGGATAAGGCTTGGGCCGTGCCCTGGTTCAATCTGGGAAATGTTTCTTATAAAATGGGCGATCATCAAAAAGCGAAGCTCCATTATCGGGAGGCCCTGAAGAGGGATCGGGAATGTCCCGACGTCATGAACAACCTGGCCTATGTGCTTTACAAGGACTGCGAATATGAGGAGGCTGAAAAATGGATCAACCGGGCTCTGGCTATTCGCCAAGACGAGGCGTACCTGGATACGAAAAAGCAAATTTTAGAAGCCAAAAACGGGGGGCCGCCGGCCGAATCCCGTTAGCTGCGTCCTCGCATTGGTGGGAGTCAATCGAAGAGAAAGTCCGTCGTTTGTCCTCCGGCCGGCGCCCCATGAAACATCGAGAAGGTCCCATTTCCCTCGAGCTCTTTTCGAATACCTCCACTCCCCCGTCAAACGGTGCGCCCTCGTAACAGACGCCAACACGGATCAACAAAAGCGCAACGGCGCATTCGCTGCAGAATTGCTGGCCCCTGCAACCCTGCTTCGCACTCTGATCAGCCCCCCCGATGGCGACCTGGGAACAAATAGAAGAGGTCGCGGACCGGGTCGGCGTCTCCGCATACGTTCTCATTCACCAGTTGGAGAACCACGGCATCACAACTGTGCAATCCCTATAATGCGACACATCGTTCAGGAATGCGCCTCTTTCCGCGGGAAGAAACACGGAAGGCAGCCAATCGTGTGTCAGGTGTCATTCTCCAGGGGCTGCGCAAAGCCCCCGAAACACATCATCACGAAGTCGTGTCCCCACAGCTTCCGGTGGCGACATTGGCACTGCGCGGGCCTGAGTTACAACTGTGCCGTGCAAAGCTTAAAAACGGCACCTTGCCGTGCAAAGCTTAAAAACGGCACCTTATCCTCTGATCAGGCCGGGGTGCCGTTTAACATGGGCCTCTCGCGGTGCTCCACCCTGATCATCCACGGTTTTTTTTGCTCTTTTTCATTCTTCGCCTACGTTCGGTATCACCGCCACCGCTCACCGAACCTCTGTGTGGCGATCTCGATCGGACCCCCCCATCTCACTCCCTGCAAGAGCGGATTCTCTTCCGATATGGGGAGTTGCGGACCCACTTAGAGCTCCGGGGAGGGTCCGGTAGTCACCGGCCGTGACACGTTCGGCCTGCCTGCGGGCTTCACGACCCCGCTCCGTTTGCCCATGGCGCCCCTGGGCCTGCTTACGCGATTGGCGTCGGCCCGTAGGGGTCGGATTTCCCAGACTCCCCCTGGGAGGACCTCTCACATGGGATGAGAAACCTAGGACCCCGTGCGCGTCGGGGGCCGGGGAAGAACATCGTGGGTTCGGTTGGAGGCACCGACCGGCAATGGGGTCCCCTCGGGTTTGAAAACAGTTCAACCGGCCTTGTGGCGGATACCGTAGCCGCCCTGGGGAAAGCGCCAGTCGATGTTGAGGTGGGGACAGGCGATGCGGCACGAACCGCATTCGAGGCAGCCCTCGTAAGCCACACGGATACGGTCGCCTTCGAGCCTGTAGACATTGGCGGGACAAAGGTACAGGCAGGGCCGGTCGGTGCACTTTCCCGCGCAGATCCTTTGGTCTACTATGCGCAGGTGGGGCTCCTCGTCCACCTTGTACCGATTCAGATACAGCTTGTCTTCGACCCTGACGCTCATCGCACGGCCCTCCACCCATCCCACAGCAAGCGCGCGGCACGGGGCAGCGGCATTTCACGACGCAGGGCCGCCCAGACAGCCCTCTGCTTCTGCTTCTTTGGGACCCCGTCCACGGTGAGGATCTCCCGCGCGGCCAGGGCTGCCAGCTCCGGCAAGGTTGTGAAGATCTCCTTATGCGCTTCGAGCAAATGGGGAAATCGGCGGTACTTGCCAAGGTCCTTGAAAACGTACGAACTTTGCAGCCGCTGCACATAACCCTTCAGGCCAGCCCGTGTCACGTCGCCCCGCTCCAGGGCCTCCAGGATGGCCTCTGCGGCCATGCGGCCCGAGGCCATGGCCAGATTGGTGCCTTCCCGGTGCAGCGCGTTGAACAGCATGCCCGAATCTCCTGCGATGAGAAATCCGTCGCCGCAGAGCCGGGGAATGGTGTCGTAGCCCCCTTCGGCAAGCCAGTGGGCCGTGTACTCCTGGGGTCTTCCCCCCTTGATGAGGGGAGCCACCATGGGGTGGCGCTTCAAATCCTCGATCATTTCGTAGGGCCTGACCCGGCGCCTGGAAAAATCGAGCAAGTTGGCCCCGATGCCCAGGGAGAGTGACCTCTTGTTGGTGTAGAGGAACGCAACCCCGTTCATCCCCTGGGTGACGCTCCCCAATACCTCTATGGTCACCCCGGCTTCCCCATCGAGGCCGAAGCGCTCTTCGAGGACCTCCTGGGGAAGTGCGATCAGCTCCTTGACGGCCAAAGCCACATGCTCGGGTTTGGGTTCGGGACGAAATCCGCTCTTGCACGCAAGGGGTGAATTGACGCCGTCTGCCAGAAGAACCACCCGGGCCCCAAGGTCGCCCTCTGGCCGGTCGGTCCGCACACCCACCACCTTTCCGCCGTCCTTTCGAAGCAGGTCCGTCACCACGGTGCTGCAAATGACCACCGCGCCCGCGGCCCTGGCTACTTCGGCAAACCAGCGGTCAAACCGGGCCCTGGACGTGGTGAAGGCATTGCCTTTGCTCTTTTTTGAAAAAACGTCGTCACGAAAGGAAAGGCTGTACCCCCCTTCCCTGGAAAGGTACCAGAGGCGTGACTCCACGATGTTCCGCTCCACGGGGCATCCCCTTTCCACGTAGTCGGGCACCGACTCGGCCAGATCGTGGCCGTAAAGGACCCCGCCGAAGACGTTCTTGGCCCCGGGATATTGTCCCCGCTCGAACACAATGGTCCTGACTCCCTTGCGCGCCAGGAGGCATGCCGCGGAGATGCCGGCAGGCCCGGCACCCACGACTGCCACGTCAAACTGCTCGTTCATCTCCTTTTCTCCGGCGCCGCCTTACTCAGCCCATCCGCTTCCGGAACTGGGCGGTGAGTTGGGGTACCACCCGCTGATAGTCCCCCACAAGCCCCACATCCGCCACCTTGAAAATGGGGGCGTTGGGGTCCGAGTTGACGGCGATGATCTTCTCCGCCCCCTGTATGGCCACAAGATGCTGGATCGCCCCAGAGACACCCACACCGATGTACAGCCTGGGCGCCACGGTCTTGCCCGTCTGACCCACCTGCCGCTCGTAAGGCAGAAGACCCGACTCCACCACCGGCCTGGAACAGGCGATGGTCCCTCCCACGGCTTGGGCCAGCTCCTCCAGAAGGTGAAAGGACCCGGGATCGCACGCGCCCCTCCCGGCCACCACGAGGGCAGGAGACTGCACGATGTCAACAGCCGTTTCTTCCGGGCGGTGCGGTATCCACTGCACGCGTGTGGGCAGTTCCACGGCAGGGGGAGTCCAATGATGGTTGCGGACGATACCCTTCCTTTCCGGGTCCGGGTCCGGGCAGCGCATGACCCCCGGCCGAACGCTGCTCATCTGCGGGCGCCTCTGTTCGCAGAAGATGGTGGCCATGATGTTGCCGCCGAAAGTGGGCCGCGTCATGAGCAAGAGCCCCGTTTCCTCCTCGATGGCAAGCCCTGTGCAGTCCGCAGTGAGTCCTGTTTTCAGAAGGGTCGCCGCCACGCCGGCCAGATCCCGGCCCAGATGGGTGGCGCCGATCAAGAGGATTTCGGGGGCCAGAGTCTCACACAGATGGGTAAGTGCTTTCCCGAAGCTGAGCGGCAGGTAACTTCCCAGGAGGGGATGGTCGATGCAGTGCACCTCGTCGCATCCGTAAGCCACGACGTCCCGTGCCACGCCCTGAACATCCCTTCCAAGAAGGAAACCCATGACAGGCGCGTTCAGGGCAGCCGCCAGCTCCCGCGCCTTTCCCACAAGCTCCCACGATACCTGTGCCCCAGCCCCCCGGTCCACCTCGATGAAGACCGCCACACCGGCGCTCGGTGAAGGGGGGCCGGGCCCGACCTCGACTTTCTTCCGGCGACGAGGTCCTTTCTTTTCCTTCCGGAGGACAACCGCGTCCACCGGGCAGACCTCGGAGCACTTCCCGCAGCCGATGCACGTCTCCGGCTCCACCTGCGCCACACCGGCCCCGGAAAGCTCGATGGCGCCCACCGGACACTCTCCGATGCATATCTGGCATCCGATGCACTTTTCCGCGTCGATCGCGGCGACTTCAATGCCTTTGCTGTTCTTGGCCACCGGGGGTCACGCCTCCCACATCTTGACGAACTTGGAAGCAAAGGCCTTGTCCCGAAACAGGATGTTCAGGGCCTTCTCCACCGCTTCACCGGCATCTTGGGCGGCATCCAGCACGGGGCCACCCGTCTTGGAAGGCGGGGTGGAGATGCGCCGCACCCAGGTGGGAGATCCTTTGAGGCCAACCTTGTCCGGCGAGGCTTCGATCCTTTCGGCGTTCCAGGTGGTGACCGGAGCATCGAGAGAGCGGATCATCGCAGGCAAGGAGGCCCGCCGCGGCTTTGCCAGTTCCAGCTCCACCGTCAGAAGGGCCGGCAGGCTCCCGCACAGCATTTCCACGCCTCCAGCCACCTTGCGTTTGACCTGGATCTCTCGTCTTGTTTCATCGATTCCCTCCACGCCCACCACATAGGTGAACTGGGTGAACCCCAGGCGGGTGGCCAGTCCCGGGCCCGTCTGGGCCGTGTCCCCATCGATGGCCTGCTTGCCGCACAGGACAAGGTCCACGGGCCTTTCCCTGGAAAGGGCCGAAACGGCGCAGGCCAGGGTGTAGCTCGTGGCCAGGGTGTCCGATCCGGCAAAGAGCCTGTCCGAAAGCAGGATGGCCTCATCGGCCCCCAGGGAAAGGGCTTCCCTGAGACACGACTCGGCCTGGGGCGGCCCCATGCTCACGGCCGTGACCTTTCCCCCGTAGCGCTCTTTCAGCCGCACGGCCTGTTCGAGGGCGATCACGTCGTACGGGTTGGATATGGATTCCACCCCCGCACGGACCAAGGTGTTCGTCTCCGGGTCGATTCTGACCTCGGCCGTATCGGGAACCTGTTTGATGCAGCAAACGTAGTGCATGGACCGTCCTTGGCGGCAGCCTTCGTGCTGCGTGGTCGGGCTTGACTTGCCGGTGTTTCGCCTGGGTGTCGGTGTGTTTGAGGGACCGGTATCCGTCTCGACTCCGGGGCCCCGTTCTATTCCTGTTCCTCCGTCTCGACAATGATGGCCTTGATTTTCGTAAGACCCAGCTTCCTGCACGCCCGCCAACGCTTTTCCCCGTCCAGGATGCGCAAGTCCTGTCCCGCGAAGCAAACCCTGATCGGTTCCTCCTGGCCCCGGCACTTGATGCTCAGACACAGTTCCTCGATGGAATCGCTGTCGCAGACAAGGCGCCGGTTCGGGCTTATCTTGGTGATTTTGATCTCGCTTACAATCGACGCCATGGCCCTGGCCTCCTTGCAAGGCGCTTGTTTTGCACGATACGGATCAGACAGACCGATGGTGGCCGGGCAGCCGCCCCGCCGGGTGACCTGTGGACACCGGACCGGGTTTTCATGCGATGACCCCTTCTTCCTTCCACTTCACGATCTCGTCCCAGGTACACCCCAGATCCAGTAGGATCTCTTCTGTGTGCTGGCTGAATTCCGGGGCCGGAATTCTCACGCTTGCCGGTGTCTCGCTCAGGTTGATGGGGCTTGCTACCATCTCCATGGGGCCGTGAGTCGGATGGTCGAAAGACACGAACATCCCGTTGGCCCGGGCCTGGGGGTCGGTCACCGCCTCGGTGAGGGTCTGCACGGCATCGAAGGGAATCCCCTTGAGGCGGGGCCGCCACTGTTCCAGGGTTTTTGTGAGAAAGACCTCCTGCAAAATGCCCTTGAGCAGCAGGCTGTTCTCTTCGCGGGCCTCTGTGGTGGCGAATCTGGGATCGTTTTCCAGATCCTGCCTGTCTATGGCGCGGCAAAACAAGGACCAGTAACGGTCCGGCTGGAGGACGATGAAGAGCAGCCATCTTGCGTCCTTGGTCTGGTAAGTCTTGACCAAGGGATTGGGAAAATTCTGGCGCACCTGGCTTCTCCACACTTCGTAATTGGGTCCTGCCACGAGGGCACCCGCGATATCCTGGGAAAGCTGGTACAGCCCAGTGTGAAAGAGGGACAGGTCCACTTCCTGCCCCCGACCGGTGCGTTCCCGCACAAAAAGGGCCATCATGACTCCCAGGGCAAGGCCCAGGGCCGCCACGTTGTCTCCGAAGGCGCCCGGGGGCGTATCCGGCGCACAACCGGGGGTGGGCACCACGTGGGCAATCCCCGACCTGGCCCACAGGGAGCTGAAGTCGAAGCCCGGAGAATTGTTTTCCGGACCTTTCTTGCCGTAGCCCGTCAGGGTAGCGAACACGAGGCGGGGATTGAGACCGCTCAGGGTGGGGTACTCGAGCCCGTACCTTTCCAGCTCGTAAGGCCTCAGGTTGGCCAGGAATACGTCGGCCTTTTTCACCAGCTTGTGCATGATTTCCCGGCCTGTCTCGCGGGACAGATCGAGGGTCAGGCTTTTCTTGTTGCGGTTGAAGTTTTCCCAGATCCAGTCCTTTTCCGGGAGAAGGCCGCCGCTCGCAGCGGCGAACCTGTTGACAAGGGTCCGGTACATGTCGCCCCTCTGGGGATGCTCCACGTGTATCACTTCGGCCCCAAAGTCCGCGAGATGCCTGGCCGCCATGGGTACGGCGGCCACCTGGGACACGTCGATCACCCTGATGCCTTCCAAAGCAAGTGCCATTTTTGCGGTTCCTTTGATGAGGTGCTCAAGAATTGTAGGACGGCGCGAGGCGCAAGGTGTCCACATACCATAGGCGAGGGTCCTGCTTGGGGACCGGGACAACGGCCCGCCCGAAAAACCCTCTCCGAACTCCCTTTCCATGTCAAGAGGAAAAGCCGCTTTCCCCGACCCCACCGATGGCCCCTCCGGGCGAAAGCGAGCCCGCATGGCGCAGTCTCAGGAACACCATCACCTCCCTTCACCAAGGGCCCGGGATCCAGATGCATTTCCGGGCGCGCGGGAGAACAGAGCATGGGGCGCTGCCCGAAGAAAGCAAGCAAAAGGACCAGGAAGTACGCCCCGAAAAACATGCAGGCGGCTCCCACAAAGGCTGCCCGCAGGTTGTGGGAAAAGACCTCGATCATGGTTTCAGCCCAGGCCGCCCCCAAGGCAGTTATTGGTTTGCAGCGTGCCGTGGGGGCGAAACGGGCCTCGCCCCTTCAGTGAGGCGGCATATCCGCACGCGATCGGAGGATAGGGAGCCCGTGAGCCCTTCGGCGTGAAATGTGGATGAGGACGGGGCGTGTGGGAAGCGAGTCGGGGTGAGGGGCAAAGGAAGACGGCAAGGCACGCTGTCGATCAGAGAAAGATCCCATGGAAAGGGCCGGATTCCCGCGACCGGAAACGCGAAACACCGCGCGGTTCCGTGTCCGGAACGAACACGGGGCCGCGCTCGGGTCATTTCACCCCCTGCACCACGTGGCAGGCTACCCAATGCTCGAATCCGTCCACCTTGTCGAGGGACGGAACCTTCTCGGCACAGATGGGGCTCACAGCCATGCGACAGCGGGGATGGAACTTGCACCCGGAAGGCGGGTTGAAGGGGCTCGGCACCTCCCCTTCGATGATGACATGCTGCCTTTTCGCTTCCACCTGGGGGTCCGGCACCGGCACCGCTGCCAGCAGGGCCTGGGTGTACGGGTGGAGCGGGTTGCGGTAAAGGTCCCTTCTGCCCGCGATCTCCACTATGTCGCCCAGATACATGACGGCGATCCGGTCGCTGATATGGCGGACCACGGCCAGATCATGGGCAATGAAAAGATACGTGAGGTTGAATTCCTCCTGGAGCTCTTCGAGCAGATTGATGATCTGGGCCTGGATGGACACGTCCAGCGCCGAGATGGGCTCATCGCACACGATGAAGGAGGGCTTGACCGAGAGGGCCCTGGCGATCCCGATGCGCTGTCTCTGGCCACCGCTGAACTCGTGGGGGTAGCGGTCCCCCATTCCAGGATTCAGACCCACGGTCCTTAGCAGCTCATGCACCTGTTCCCGGTACTGCGCCTTGCTTTTGGCCATCTTGTGGATCAGCAGGGGCTCCCCCACGGTGTCTCCCGCGGTCATCCTCGGGTTCAAGGATCCGAAGGGGTCCTGGAAGATCATCTGCATCTTCCGGCGCATGGGTCGGAGCTCCTTTTCCGAGAGCTTCGCCATCTCGGCGCCCTCGAAAAAGACCTGCCCCCTCGTGGGGCGATCCAGTTGCAAGATCGCACGCCCCGTGGTGGTCTTCCCGCATCCGCTCTCGCCGACAATCCCCAATGTTCTGCCGGCAGCAAGTGTCAGGGAGACATCTTCAACAGCCCTGACCACCCCCCTTTCGGTATCAAAATGGACCTGCAACTGATCTATGGCAAACAGTGGCGGCATCGGTATGGATCGTACGTCGCTGCCGTCTGTCTACTATCGTGGCGGCAGCGACGAAGCGAGAGCTATTTTTTAAACTTCAAGATATTCGGACGAAAATCCATATAAAAGAGAGGATAGGGCGTCCACTCAATATTTTTGCGGACTCCGTAGCTGGCCAGCGAGTTATAGAGAATGGTCATGGGCATATCGTCTTCGATGCTATCCAGCATGATTCCAAATGCCTTGCGTCGCTCGGCCATATCGGGGCTTCCTACAATGATTTTGGCGGCATCATTGAATTCTTTCGGCGCCTGCCAGTATTTGTAACTTTTCTGGACGGCAGAGTCAGGTCCCCAAAGAATGATAATGGCGCCGGCGGGATCGGGCAATCGGTAAGTGTTTGACCAGATGTAGATGGCCGGGGGCACTTTTTTATCTCGGACGGCTTTGAAGCTTTCAACCATTTCCAATTTAACATTGAAGCCG
>ENA-OSEO01000891-OSEO01000891.1-sediment-metagenome-genome-assembly--contig:-NODE-891-length-64505-cov-14.125877_pt1 | contig 64505 bp, 57 predicted proteins | sample MGYA00237883_ERZ534232 | MGnify/ENA metagenome assembly ERZ534232
TGCGGAGGCGCTGTGTGCTTTGTGCCGTGCCTGTCGGCAGACAGGGTTAAACATATTTTGACTTATGAGACAGCCCCGTTAAATAAATATTGATTTTTACACAGCATCTAAAATTAAGAATAAAACAAAGTTGAACATAATATTTCAATTTTCATAATAATTAAAATTATATAAGAGTAAAAATATCTATAAAATAAAATATTTATTAATATAAAATACAGTAAATAAATAAAACAATTAAATTAAATTATTATATTTGTATGAAAATATGTATGAGAATAATAATTTTATGAAAATTAATTTCTATATCGAAAGCAGAAATAAGGTACTTAATGCCAACAGCGATCACAAATTTCCGGTAGTATTATCCTGTGCATACAACGGGAAAAGGATGAAAATGCATACAGGTATCAGGATATCCCCTGTAAACTGGAATAAAGACACAATGCGGATCAACGGATCGTATGAAGGATCCATGGCCATTAACTCTTACATTGATACCATGGAAGAAATATGTAAAAAGGCTTTCGGTTCCCTCAGTGATAGTCATAGTGTCCCTGAACCAGGAGAACTAAGAGATCAGATAAAAAAAATAAAGCCTCTATCCTGCATTGGATTTTTTGATGCGTTTATAAAATTTATGGAAGATAATAATTCCAGGTGGCAGAAAAGCACTTATTTAAAAGTAAAAAGCTTATACAGATTGCTGAGGGAATATGATGAAAAACAAGGACATATACTTCAATTACCTTCGTTTAATGATATTTCGTTTGATGAAATCAGTTCATTCCTGAAATACTCGAAAAAGTACAGTGATATCACTGTCTCCAGGTATCTGGGTATAATCAAATGGTTTCTGAAATGGGCAGAGAAAAAGAAATATTATTTCAATCCGGGAAATAATTATATTGTTCCTAAAATAAATCCTGAAAACACAAAGGACAATGTCAGCAAATATCTTGTAAAGGATGAAATAATGAAATTATATGAACAACAGGATTTACTGAAAAAGGAGGAGAGGGTGAGAGATATATTCATATTTCTTTGCTTTACAGGACTTACATATGCTGAGCTTTGTAAACTCTCAAAATCAGATATACAGGATGATTATATCATCTTGCATTCATATAAACCTGCGCGACATATCCCTCTTAACCAGATTTCAGGTTCCATTTTAAAAAAATATCAATATGTTTATTTTAAAGGTAATACTGTTTTCCCTGTTTATTCAGTTATGACAATTAACAAATATCTGCGGATTATAGCTGGTAAAGCCGGGCTTACAAGGAGAATACACATAACACCGGGAAGCGGGGAGATTGATAAGAGCGAAGATTTATACATGATAAAAAATATGATCACAGTTGGATTTGCCCGGAATACTTTTTTAATGAATGCTTTATTACTTGGAATTCCGGAAGAATCTGTAAAACGCCTGGCAGGTATCAGAACTCAATATGTCATAAAAAGATTCAAAGACCATCTCGCAGCAGCTGACAGACAGGAGATGGGGAAATTTAATACTATGTTGATATAGGTTATCTGATTATTTCCCCGGAAGATATTCATCATAAATATTACTCATTGCCCGAAACATGTTTATTTTCGATTTTTTATAGGCTTTCTCAAACTCAAATAATATCTCTCTAACGTATTTTCTTTTTGATTCATCTTCATACTTGCATTTTTTAACCGGTATGGGAAAGTTTTTTAATGCTGCATACTCACTGATCTGTTCTTCCCAGATATCAAGCATGGGTCTTATAAGGTGGACTCTTCCGTCAAACATTTTCAATTTGTAGGGTAATGAGCTTATTGAACCATGGTAAAGCATATTAATTAAGAATGTTTCAAGAGCATCATCCCTGTGGTGTCCAAAGCAAAGCTTGTTGCAATTGAATGTTCGTGTGAGCTCAAATATTTTCTTCCGCCTGTGCCATGAACATAGGAAACAAGGTCCTTTTCGGGAAGAGCCATCTATTCCTGCTGTTATTTCTGCTGTTTCAAGGGGGATATCTAAGTCCTTACAGAAATTATTAAGAAAATCATGATCTGCTTCATACCCGCTGTCAATAACCTGTATATGAACTGCAAGAATTGAAAAATTAAAAGGAAGGGATCTTTGTTTTTCTTTTAAAATCTCAAGCAGGACAAGAGAATCTTTCCCGCCTGAGAGGCCGACCAGAATTCTGTCACCAGGATCAATTAATTTATGCTGGTGTATTGTCTTACCTGCTTTGTGATATAAACTTTTAAAAAGCTTTTGTTCTGTACTTCCCATAAAAGAAAATTAGCACCGGGAATTTCACAACCTGGAAAGTTTGTCTGTTAAAAGAGGAATGGATTGTTCATCCGGTTCATCCACCCATCCGATCAGGTATTTTGTATAGTCAGAGATTTCCAGTTCCCAGATATTTTTTGCATAGGGATCCTGCATTATTTCTTTGGGAAAATAGTCAGAAGCCATTTGAATTTTCCTGGTTGATTTTCTTAGGGGAGTGAGGTACAAATCTGCTGCCCCGTAAAGATGTAATACATTATGTGCGATCTCAGCCGGGTATTTATAACTTACAATTGCATATTCCACGTAGTCATTGGAGAATGTATTCAATGCAAATGAAATATCAGTACGGTAATAATTATTAACCAGGAAAATAAGAGCGACACTTTCCACCACATATTCATCCCTGAGGTGAGCGATTAGTTGTTCAGCATTTTTTGGATTTTGTCTTTGAGGAATACCATCCTTATTAACAACGGATAAAGATTCCCCGGCTTTTCGTGCAACAAAATCTGCCCATTTGTTTAGTTCTTCTGTCCCTTTTTTCAGTCCGGGTTGACTTAAAGAAGCGTTCACCGTGCCATTCGGAAGATTCCGGTTAATAGTGGTAAATTCTTTCCCGATGAAGTAATCACTTTTAATATTTAGCGTGATATTATTTTTTTTTGCCTGGTCTTCCAGCCATTTTACAGCCGTGTTCATTGAATCAATGGTAGTAATAATATCAAATTCTGTCCATGTGGAAGTAGTTTTTGTATCAATGAAAATATAATACAGGAGAGCGTCACCTTTTAAATCTTTACAAACATTGTTATAACGGGCTTTCCTGTAATCAATCCTTTCCGGGGCTGAGGAGGGGAACGACAGCAATATAAGCAACGGTAAGAAACAGTAAAAAACAAGATTCTTCATAACAAGTATGTTTTCAACGCAAATGTAATGAATTAGTTAAAATAATCTATTTTTGAGTCTACTCTGATAAGTTCTATTTTCAATTTTTATGGTTATCCCCCCAACCCCCTAAAGGGGGAGTTGCTGAAAATAAGCAACTTGCAAAAAGTCCCCCTTGGGGGATTTAGGGGGATAAGACTTTTCAGAGTAAACTCTCTCTTAATCTTTCGTAATTTCTCTGTAGTACTTACATATCGTTGTAAGTCCGCATTTATTGCATTCCGGTTTTCGTGCCTTACAGATATATCTTCCGTGCAGGATCAGCCAGTGATGAGCTTTTGGTATCAGTGATTCGGGTATATACCTGAGTAACTGTTTTTCAGCCTGAAGAGGATTTTTTGCATTTCTTGTAAGGCCTATTCTCGCTGACACTCTGAAAACATGTGTATCAACAGCCAGTGCAGGTTTGTTAAAGGCTACAGCGGCAATAACATTAGCTGTTTTCCTCCCTACACCGGGTAATTTTTGCAGTTCGTTAACATCAAAAGGGACGATACCATTAAATTCATTCATTAATGTTTTTGCCATTCCCAGCAGATTTTTAGATTTATTGTTGGGATAGGAACAGGATTTTATGATTTCCAGGATCTCACTTTCTTTCGCGTTGGCAAGAGATTTTGCATCCGGGAACTGTCTGAAAAATCCGGGCGTTATCATATTCACTCTTTTATCGGTACATTGGGCTGACAGTATAACCGCAACAATCAGTTCGTATGGATCCCCGTAATGTAATTCAGTTTCTGCAACCGGCATATGCAGGCTGAACCATTCTATCATTTTAATGAACCTTTCTTTGGTAGTCATGAATCTATTCCTCCTGTTTAACAGGTTCAAATGTATAATATTTGTTCATTATCATTATCAATAGTTCGTTAACTTTTTTATTGCGTTGATAATGAACATTTTAACAATACTGACATTAATTTCCTATGTTGTTAATAATCAACATATTGCGTCTTTGCGCCTTCGCGTTTTTTTTTAATTTTACGAACTATTATTAATTAACACACTCCAAAAAATTGTCATTTTTCCCTCTTTTCATGTTTTTTATCCCCTTGTCATAGCAAAAAAACTTATCTTTTACTGAATTTTTATGTGCCTGTATATTAACTCATTACGACACATTTTTTCGAAGAATTTTACTGTGTTAATAACTTATTTAAAAAATAGTTTAAATTTTTGGGTAATGTTTAGGCTGTTTTTGGTATTAATATATAGAGGGATGTTATTTCTGCCTGGAGTTAAAAAACTGCAGGTAATAATCCTTGAGTGCACAGAATGATGATTGTGACGGATAGCAGGGATGCTTCTCACTTATGCCTGGATTGTTGCGAACAATTCCATGGCAGTTCGATTTTAAAGATTGACTATTCAGTTCCTTTTTTATTAATTCCAACTAAACATTTTAACATGAAAAAGATCGTATTCTTATTTGCGTTACCGGTAATTTGTTTCCCGGTACATTCACAAATTAAAGTTACTTCCACAAATAATGTGGGTATCCAGAGCGATAACCCGGTGAGCAAGCTAAGCGTGGGAAATAATGGAAGCACTTATGCCAAGGCATATATATACAATTCAAACACCGGTTACCTTCAACGGGGATTAGAGGTGGAGCAGGTACCTGCAGGAACCTTTACTTTCGGTATTGTGGGAAGAGTGTCCTATGCCAGTTCAGGTTCAAAAGTTGCCGGTCTATATGGCAATGGGAGTAAGGATGTGCCTTATTCCAGCGGGAGAACATTCGGTGTAATGGGCATTGCCGGTAATGCCACCGACGGATATAACCAGGCTATTTACGGTGAGTTAAGAGGGACACATAACGGAACTGCTATTTTTGCTGCAACTCCCGGTAAAACGGAATGCGAGGTAAACGGTATATATGCAGGGTATTTACGGGGGAAGGTTTATATTGAAGATAAGGTAGGGATAATGACAACCACGCTTGATACCTCCGACCATTCCTTACAGGTAGATGGGACTATTTTATGTAAAGGATGGCTGGATTTTTCTTCGGACGAACGGAATAAAACAGATATATTATCCATCTCACAGGGAGCCCTGGAAAAGGTAACCGGTTTAAGAGGAGTAAGCTATATGTTAAAAGAGCCTGAGCGGGACTATAAAATACAGGAATCTCTGCCGGACACAGGCATGGCAGTGGAGCCGGTTATCTTTGACAACCAGATGCTTTATGAACGCAGGCTAAGCGGCTTTATAGCACAGGAACTTCAGCCAGTATTTCCTGATTTGGTAACAACAGACAAAGCAGGCATGATGAGCATTAATTATATCGGGTTAATACCCTACCTGGTGGAGGCAATGAAGGAACAGCAAACAGAGATCGAGGGATTAAGACAGGATATTTCAGACCAGGAAGCAGAAATATTAAAGATCAAAGATGAGATAAGCGAATTACGAGCTTTAATACAACCATAAAGATTCTTTACGCTTTTACTTCAGGATCATAATTATCAACTCATTCTTATAATAGACACATGAAACCAAATAATAAAAAAGTAATATTGTTAATGCAGGGTATATACCTGCTAATGTTTATCTCTGTCCTCACTGCCCAAACCGTTGATTATACTTATGATAACAACGGAAACAGGATAAGAAGATATATCTCATTAAAATCTGCTCATATTTCTGAATCTGAAGCTGGCGTACAGGATGAAAGCAATACAGATCAGGATAATAAAGAAGAATATACCGATCAACTGCAAGATTTCCTGGTAAAAGTATATCCCAATCCCACCCGTGGAGAATTATATGTAGAGATTTCGGGAACAGAAACCGGGATTACTGCAGGATACCAGATATTTAGCCAGGCTGGAAGATTACTGGAACAAAAACCAGCTTATGATCTGTTTTTTACCATAGATTTTTCAGCTTATCCTGCTGGTTTATATATTTTACGATTGAATATTTCCGGCCAAACCAGTGTCTGGAATATCATTAATGAAAAATAACACTTTCATTCACTTTGGAAAAATGATAACCATGACCAGACATCAAAGATATACAGGTGCAATATGCGTATTGATATTTCTTTATCATTTCACACTTATCGCACAGCCTGCCGATACTGCTTTATCCCAGGCTATTAACGGCAATCACCTGATAGAAGCAACAAACTCCATCACGCTGGGCGCCGGGTTTTCTTATAATGCAGGAACGGACAATCAGCTTATAGCAAAGATTATCAAAACTGCTCAAAACTCTGAATATATATTCACTGAACCTACGGAAGCAACTCAATTGCCGGTAAATACAAACTTACCCGTAGGGACAATAAATGGTTCAGCCTCAGTAAGTCAAACTGGAGCCGCGAATTATGTAATTCCTATCGGTATACCACCGGGAAGAAACGGAATGATGCCCAATTTATCGGTTGTCTACAACAGCCAGGGGGGAGAGGGATTGCTTGGTTTGGGTTGGGCGATTGCCGGTTTTTCAAGTATCACAAGAACTCCTGCAAATTATTATCATGAAGGATATATTGACGGGGTGGATTTTGATAGTAATGACCGGTTCGCACTGGACGGACAAAGGTTGATTTATTTAAGTGGAAGTGAATATCGGACAGAAATAGAATCTTTCACTAAAATTACTCTTTACGGTAGTGCATCAAATCCTACGTATTTTACAGCGGAGACGAAAGATGGTCTGATATTGTATTTTGGAAACACTTCCGATTCCAGGATTGAAGCTGAGGGAACATCAAATGTGTACGAATGGAAATTAAATAAGGTGGAGGATAAATATGGTAACTGGTATAAACTTTCCTATAGTGAAGATATCTATACTGGTGAAGTGTATCCTGATAAAATAAATTACACAGGCTGGGGGCAGAATAATGGGTATTTTGACATAGAATTTAATTATATTTCCCGTAGCACTCCTCTTATTACCTACATAAACGGTTCGCAAATATTAAACGCAAAACTGTTAAACAACATTACTATAAAACAAAATTCCGGAGGAACAGTGGTTGGCAAGTTTGAGTTTCAATATACGAATGATAAATTGGATGAAGTTATTAAATATGGGAAAAATAATACTTACCTTAACTCAACATTAGTTGAATGGGGCGTTTCTGATATCGGACTTGAAGAAAAAAATACGTATGAAATCGAAACTTCCGAACCAATTATTAACATGTTTTCAGGAGATTTTAATGGAGATGGAAGGAAGGATTTAGCTGTTTTGGAAGATCCGGATATTTTATGGTTATATTTTGCTGATGATAACGGAGATATGGATTATTCCACTGACATAGAAATGCCTGAAAATTTTCTATATGATAAGATTTTCGTTGCAGATTTTGACGGTAATGGAATGGATGATATATTAACATTCCGGCTTATCAATAATCTATATGAACCTTCTTTTATAATGTCTTCAGGTTACAGTTTTACGATGTATAATTATACTGGTTTTACCCTGGAAAAAGATAACAGCGTATTTCACACGGGAGACTTTAATGGAAACGGGAAAGCAGATTTGCTTAAAATTTTAAATGATCAGAATATTTATATCTATGAATTTAATCCGTCCCAGAATGCTTCCACTCAGATTGGTAATACACAAATTGAATACATTGGAAGCTCATCATGTGGCACTATTAGAAGTGTACCCCTGGATATAAACGGAAACGGGAAGGCTGAGATATTTGTTACAAACTGGGGTACCGGAAAAATATTTGAATTGACAGACAATACCTCATCGCTGGGTCAGATCGCTCAAATAACCTTCCCATCTGGAATTCCTCCGTATAAGATTTATTATGGGGATTTTAACGGGGATGGAATGACGGATCTCCTGTCACCTGTTGTGGGAGGCTGGAATATACGGATCAGTATTTCTACCGGTAGTGAATTTGTTGATAATATTATGGATGATTGCCCATTTTACTGTTTTGATGAAACATATAACAAATTATTTTGTGAAGACATGAACGGAGATGGGAAAACAGACTTGTTAATCATCGGGAAGGGAGGAGATTATCAAAATCCGGTGAAAATACACATCGGATATAACCAGGGATATAATGGTACAGATTACAGTTTCAATATGCAAACATATAATCAAACTACATCCCTGGCACTTAACAATCTTTATTACAATATAGGAGATTTTAACGGGGATGGGGTTACTGATATAAGATACGAAGATGGTTCAACTGCCAAATTAATAAATATATACAGGGGAAAAGATTCTTATTTGGTTGAATCCATCAGAAATGGTTTCGGACGTTATTCACAGTTCTCCTATAGTTCATTAAGTGCAGAAACAAATTATACCAAAGGATTAACTCCTCCGACATTTCCCGTCATTGATTTTCAGGCACCCATATATGTTGTGAATGAATTTGTGAACGGGAATAACGAAACTACGGAATATAATTATTATACAGGTCATCTTCACAGGCAGGGAAAGGGATTTCTTGGATTCCAGACTTTTTCAGCACGGAACATTACCCTGGGCATATCAACATGCTCAGTATTTGAATATGATGATACCTATTATAATGTTTCGTTAAAGAGTCAGGGAGTAAGTGTGGCTGTTGATTCTCTTTCCTCTTCTTTTCAGGTATCAGGAACAGAAATTTCAAATGACCTGATATCCTACGAAAACAAACGGATTTTCCCTTATATAGAATCTTCGGTTGAAACAAATTACCTGTCAGGGACTACCGTTGAGAAAGAATATTCTTATGATAACAACGGGAATCTCACTGATTACCTGGAGACATTTGATGACGGATCATACAACAGTACAGCTTTTTCGGATTTCTCAAGTAATGGAAGCTGGCTGCCGTCAAGGCCGCAAACGGTAAGCACTACAAGCAAACATTACCAGGATAGTCAGACACATTCCCTGACAACCACTTATACGTATTATTCCACAGGGAAAGTAAATACGGAAACTAAAGGGCCACTAACAACCACATGTTATTATAACACGTATGGGAATCCTGATTCCATTAAAATTTCGGATATTGATACCAGCAGAACTGTCAGGATGCAGTATGAAGCAAATAACCTGTATGTATGGAAATCGTATAATGCCCTGAACCATGTGACAGAAAGGACATATGACTATGCCACAGGACAGGTATTAACAGAAAAAGCCCCTAATACCAATATTGTTACTACATATACTTATGATGATCTTGGAACACTTACCGGTATTTCTACTCCCTCCCTGGGGCAAAGTCAGACCATTACCTATGGATGGACAACCGATACAAGACCTGCCGGATCAGTGTTTTACAAACAAGTAGCAACCTCCGGATCACCCACAACCAAAACCTGGTACGATGCCTTCGGAAGAGAACTTAAAAACGGAGCAACGGGTTTTGACGGGGATATGGTCTATACTTCTGTCATTTATAACTCTAAAGGCCAGGTAACACAACGTTCGCTCCCATATAAACAGGGAGAAACAGCTCTGGGAATTGCATATTCATATGATGCATTCAGCCGGATAGTTTCTGAATCCTCCGATGCAGGAACAGTATCTTATTATTATTCAGGTAAAACCGTCCAGGTAACAAACAGTGGAGGACAATATTCCTCAAAAACAACAGACTCACAGGGAAATCTGCTCAGTGCAAATGATCCGGGAGGTACTACAAACTATGTGTATAAAAGTATTGGTAAACCCTGTACCATTTCCACTAACGGGTCCTCATGGACGATGACGTATGACAATTACGGCAGGCAGGTTTCCTTAACGGATCCCAATGCAGGTATAGTTTCCTACCAGTATAACAATTTCGGGGAACTGGTAAAACAGATTGACGCCATGGGGAATGCGGATTCTCTTAGCTATGATGTACTGGGGAGGGTCCACACACGCACCAGGGAAGAAGGCACAACCACCTATAGCTATGATCCCTCCGGAAAGCCTGGTCTTCTGTCTTCTGTAACATACCCGGGAGGAAGCGTTAGCTATACATACGATACCTATAACAGGCTTGAGAATAAAACTATTGTTATCAATAGTATAAATTTCACATCAAAATACTATTATGGAGATTACAGCAGGTGTGATTCAATTGTTTATCCTTCCGGCTTTGCTATTAAATATAATTATAATACCTTTGGTTACCTTGCGCAAGTGAAAAGAAATGACAATGACGTCTTAATCTGGGAATGTGAGTCGGTAAACACCTTTGGAGAAGTAACGCAGCAAAAATACGGCAATAATCTCACCACAGTCAAAGAATATGATGTTTTAGGCATGTTACGCAGCATCACCACCGGAAATGTCCAGGATCTGAGCTACAGTTTTAACTATGCAACCGGGAACCTGGAATCCAGGAAGGATAACCTCAGGGACCTGGAAGAACTGTTCAGTTATGATAACCTGGGACGTCTCACCCAGGTAAGCGGACCGGCAGCTTTGTCCATGTCCTATGCATCCAACGGGAACATTCAATCAAAGACGCTGGTAGGGAATTATTCCTACGGAACCAAACCACATTCGGTAACCTCCGTAACCAATCCCAACGGGCTGATCCCATCCACGGAACAGCGGGTCACCTACACCACCTTCAATAAAACCGATTCGATCATCCAGGCTAATTACCTGAATGTATTCACATACGGACATGAGGATCAGCGTACCATTTCAAGGTTTTATGACAATGAGGTATTAAAGAAAACTACGTATTATGCAGGGGATTACGAGGAGGAAGTTATTCCCGGCCAATCTGTGAGGAAGTTGCATTATATTGCAGGTGGCGACGGACTGGCAGCTATATTTGTAAAGAATGGTGAAAATGACACGATGTATTATGTGCATACGGATCATTTAGGTTCGTTTGATGTGATAACCAATCAAAACGGGACGGTGGTACAAAATTACAGTTTTGATGTCTGGGGCAGGAGAAGAAATCACACGAATTGGACATACACCAGTGTTCCAACGGCGTATTTATTTTCGAGGGGATTTACGGGGCATGAACACCTGGATCAGTTTGCGCTTATAAACATGAATGGGAGAATGTATGATCCGCTGCTGGCGAGGTTTTTAGCACCTGATAATTATGTACAGGCACCGGATTTTTCGCAGAGTTTTAACAGGTATAGTTATTGCTTGAATAATCCGCTTATTTATATAGATCCATTTGGCGAGAAATGGTGGAAAACACTATTGGGAACTTTCTTAATTAATCTTGTAGGGATTCCCACTTATATTCTTACCGGGGGTAATTTTGGTTTTGTTGGATATTACGATGATGATAAAGGAAAAGTTGAAATTTGGGCTGGAACGTTATGGGATGGGGGAAAAGCACAGGTGCAACTAGTATTTGATGACCGTAAATTATCTGTTTACGGAAGTGCTGTTTTTGATTTTGACATGAACCGAAATAGAAGAAATAGTACCCTTCCTCCAAGTTCAAATAATAGTGGAAGTACGCATATTCCTGAAGTTCGAAGAAATGAAAGCAATAATTATGAAAAGTCAATTTTTTCAGATAATTATGGAGAAGACTATTTGTTAGCTTCATTGTATTGGGGAGGATCTTCTGGATCTGATATTTGGCAAAATTATGTAAGAATTAGTTATGACATAGACAATATGTCAACAAACACAATACATATATTTGGGGCAATTAGATATAGTCATATTAATGGAAATGGATATGTGGATTTAAACAAAATATTTTCAGGATATCAATATGATCCATATTTAGGTTATAATAGCGGTAGAGTTCTGTTTACTTTAAATGGGATGACAATACCAACTATGTTAAGGTTTAATCTAAGAATGAATCCTGATCGCACATACTGTACCAATGTTATGTTCGATGGTGGGTTTAATGTTGTTAGATTACTTTACTGGAATGGCACTATGGAAGAATGGGAATTTTGGAAGAACATAAATTATGAATTTGGAACTCAGAGAAAACATTTTAAATATTTACTCAATTGGTTAATGAATTATTAGAATTTTAATTTTTCCAATCAATAGGAGAAAGTAAACTTATAAACTCAAGTATCATTATTTTAAGAAAAATATGTTCAATGAAAAAGAAGATTTATATAAGAGGATTTTTAATAATAATATTATTATGTTTTATTGTTACTATTAAGATATTATTATCCATTTTCACTAAACAAACAACTGAAAAACATCATTTCATTCAGAATAAAAAGTGCAAATTTTACTATGATGAATTATTTATAATGTATTTCTATGATAACTATCAATTCCCCGGCTCTGTAAATGAAATGCTTGATTATATTAATGACGAATCACTTTCTTTGATATTTTTACACAACTTTACTGATCCATTTTCAAAGCAAAACAACCTGCTGACTTATCTTCCTGTAACTGAATATTCAGATACTATAGGATATCTTCTTTTAAGTACAGGTGTTGATGGGAAAATTGATAATATAAGTTCTTCTGTTAGTAAAGATAACCTTAGTACATTAAAGATTTATAATAAAAATTACCCCTTTGCAAGCAGTAATGCTTATATACCAGATACAATTTTTCCCTATAATATTATTGATCTTTTTTTCGGAAAGAGAGATTATCTTGTAATGTATATTAATGGTAAGGAACTTTTTTTAAATTTCACCGAAATTATAACCGTTGATTCTCTTATAAACCATGTTTTAAATAGGAATTTAACTCCTAAAGGAAAAACAGTTAAAGCTGCGTTTCAATTTCAAACAATAAACCCGGATATTTCATTTCTTGAGCTGAAAAATATATCTGCAATTAAAATATTTTATAATGATTATATCATAATTAACAAATATCCTAAGAACAGATATCCTGAGGTTGATTTTTTAAGATCGGACACATTAAGAATTGCAGGTTTACTTGAAAATTTTGACCTGGAAACAAAGAATATTACATTTGGTAATTGTTTTTTTAATTATTAAAAAATGAGTCTGCTCCGAAAAGATATATTTTAAATTTAAAAGAAAGAATTGTCACAGATTACTCAGATTATCAATTAGTTAATACAAATTAATTTGTGAATCTGTGGCGATATTTGAAATAGTATGACTTTTCATAGTAGACTCAATCTTTTAATCTAAAAATACCAAAACGCACACCCGGTTTAATAAATTTACTTATTTTTAAAGACGGGAATTTATAATCAGAGTTTTATAATACAAATTTTATGGAACGAAAAGATTTTATCAGAAGTGTTGTTTTGGCAGGCTTGGGAACCGCAGGATATGCAGGTTCTGTTTTTGCTTTAGGGAAGCAGGGCAAACTATCAAATGAGAAGCAATTCAGATTGAAATATGCCCCCGGCTTTGGGATGTTTACGGAGCATGCCGGTGAAGATTATATTGACCAGATAAAGTTCATGCATGACCAGGGTTTCAGGGCTGTTTTTGACAATAACCTGATGAAAAAAGAACCTGCGATGCAGGAGAAAATAGCCAATGAACTTGCCAGGAGGAACATGGATCTGGGACCATTTGTACTTTATGCCGATTTTAATGTAATGTCAATGGTAACACGTGATGCCGGGATTATGGAGATGCTTGAAAATATTATGAAAGAGGGACTTGAGGTTCAGAAGCGAACTGATGCCAAAACTGCTTTGATAGTTCCCGGCCGCTATGATCAGAGGCTTGCATGGGATTACCAGACAGCTAATGTTATTGATGCAATGCGCATGTGTTGCGATATCGCAGGACATTCAGGCCTGACACTGGTTATGGAACCACTGAATCCGGTGAATCACCCCGGATTGTTCCTTACTACAATTTCCCAGGCATTTATGATATGCAAAGCAGTAAATCTGCCAAACTGCCGGATCGTGAATGACCTCTATCACCAGCAGATCACTGAGGGTAATCTTATCCCTAATATTGATATGGCCTGGGAATATATTGCAGCATTTCATTTAGGAGATAATCCGGGCAGAAAAGAACCGACAACAGGAGAAATTAACTTTCTGAATATTTTCCGGCATATCCATAACAAAGGATATGACGGAGTTTTGTGCATGGAACACGGAAAAAGTAAACCGGGCAAAGAAGGGGAGACCGCAGTAATTAAAGCTTACAGGGAAGTTGATGCTTTTGAGCTTGAGTCCACTCCGAAAAGTTGAAATTATGATTTTTAAAGCTTGTCTCCCCCATCCCCTGAAAGGGGGAACCATTAAAAATCAGTAACTTGCAAAAAGTCCCCCTTGGGATTCCAGCCTGCCGGCTGGCAGGTAGGGGGAAATGACTTTTCTGAGTAGGCTCAAGCTTTAAATCCTCCATAAATAATTTTTCATTAAAACACTTGGATTTTACAAGTATTATGCTTTATTTTGCACACTGTTACAGACGAATTACAGATTTAATCAGTAATAATGACAAATTTCAGCAGATATTTCCGGTTTTATTTTTATTACTTTTACTTCCGCGGGAAGAAGTAAGCCGGGAATGATATGCTCATCATGATATAACTGTAAACTTATATAAAGCCCCGGCAAGAACCGGGGTTTTTTTATTATAAACAATATGGAAGACACATTACAAAAAGAACCTGTAAAGATCGCAATCCAGGGAGGTTTCGGAGCGTTCCATGAAATTGCTGCCACTCATTATTTCAATAACGATAATATTGAGATCATACCCAGGAATACATTTAAAGACCTGATGAAATCTTTAAAAGACAGAAAGGCTGAGTACGGGATAATGGCAATTGAAAATTCCATAGCCGGCAGTATCCTCCCAAATTACAGTCTTATTAAAGATTCCCCTATGCATATTATTGGAGAAATATACCTTCGTATAAAGCAGAACCTCGTAGCATTAAAAGGCCAGAAAATTGAGAATATCAATGAGGTGCATTCACATCCTATGGCTATTCTGCAATGCCAGGAATTTTTCGATCAGTATCCATGGATAAAATTGATAGAGAGTCTTGATACAGCACTGAGTGCCCGGGAAATAAGTGAAAAAAAGTTACTGAGAACAGGAGCGATAGCGAGCAATATGGCAGCAAAAAAATATGATCTTGAAATACTGGCCGAAGGAATTGAGACGAACAAGATGAATTATACAAGGTTTCTCATCCTCAAAGAAAACGGATCAAAACCGGATATTACCAGGGTGAACAAATCTTCAATACATTTTGCACTTGCCCATCGTACAGGTTCGTTATCCAAGATACTGTCCATACTTTCTTACTACGACATCAACCTTACCAAGATACAATCTTTACCCATAATGGGCAAGGACTGGGAATACCAGTTTTATATTGATGTGATTTTTACTGATTATGAATGGTATAAAAAGTCTCTTTCAGCTATTGAGCCATTTACAAGTGAACTGGGAGTGATGGGAGAATATGAAAAAGGGATTTCTGTTATGGATTAAAAAAAACGAGAAATGGGAATAAAACTTGACCTTGAACCAATTACATCAGGTAATGAGCAATTAAAAAGGCCTGTTATCATTGCCGGTCCTTGCAGCGCTGAGACAGAGGAGCAGGTTATGCAAACTGCAAGAGAACTGTCTGGTCTGGGAATAAAAATTTTCAGGGCGGGTATCTGGAAGCCCCGCACCAGGCCAAATGCTTTTGAGGGAGTGGGAAGTGAAGGATTACGCTGGCTTCGCAGGGTGAAAGAAGAAACAGGCATGCTTACCACCACTGAAGTAGCTAATGTTAAACATGTATATGAAGCATTAAAAAATGGAATTGATATCTTATGGATTGGAGCCCGTACGTCAGCAAATCCTTTTGCTGTACAGGATATTGCCGATGCCCTGAGAGGTGTTGATATGACCATCATGGTAAAAAACCCGGTTAATCCTGATGTGGACCTCTGGATAGGTGCACTTGAAAGATTGAATAACAGCGGCATTAAAAAACTACTTGCTATCCACAGAGGATTTTCAACTTTTGAAACAAATCTTTACAGGAACGATCCTCAATGGCAGATACCTATTGAACTCAGACGCAGAGTGCCTGACCTGAAAATAATCACAGATCCTTCCCATATCTGCGGTAATCGCCAGTTATTGTACGACATTTCACAGAAAGCCATGGATCTTGATTTTGACGGACTGATCATTGAAACTCACATCAATCCTGATACAGCATTAAGTGATGCAAAACAACAGATCACTCCCGCTGAACTCGATATCATGCTGAAAAGAATAATCTTTCGGGAACCTGATCCTGATGGCGCATCACAAATATCCATGGCTGAACTCCGCGAACAAATTGACAGGCTCGATGATAAAATAATCCAGGTATTTGAAAAAAGAATGAAAATAGTGGAAGAAATCGGCCGTTATAAAAAGGCACAGAATATCACTATCTTGCAAACAAAACGATGGGATGATCTTTTAAAAACAAGGATTGCCCTCGGTACCAGGAAAGGATTGAGTGAAGAATTTATCCTGAAAGTTTTCCAGGCCATTCACCAGGAATCAATTAACCATCAGAATGTTATAATGAATAAATAATGTATTATAAGTATTTTAAAAGAGTTATTTATGATTAAATATGGAGTCACCTTCTGTAAGTCATTTCCCCCTAAATCCCCCAAGGGGGACTTTATGCAAATTGCTGATTTTTAATGATTTATCCCATTGAGGGATGAGGTGACAACCATGACCCAGATAAATTAATTTTTTTTATTTCTGTAAACATTGAAAACTTTAGAACTTCATAGCAGACAAGGGATAAGCCGGATAATAACAGGGGAAACCATGGATAATGCCGGAAAATATTTACCTCCTTTAAAGGTTATTGTTCTTGCAGACGAGAATGTTATCCGCTTGTATAAAGATAAATTTCCTCCAGGCCCTGTGATATCTATACCTTCTGGAGAACAGTCTAAAAGCCTGTCTCACGTGATGGAGATTTACAGGCAGTTACTTGATGCAGAAGTTGACAGAACATGTTTCATACTGGGAATAGGAGGGGGGATTACCACTGATCTGACAGGATTTGTTGCATCCACTTACCTAAGAGGATTACCATTCGGATTTGTTTCCACTACCTTGCTCGGACAGGTAGATGCCGCGATAGGAGGAAAAAATGGAGTGAACCTGGATGGATTTAAAAATATTATTGGTGTAATAAAACAACCTGAGTTTGTTATTTGTGATGTCAGTTCTCTGAAAACCCTTGAAAGAAAAGAGTTTATCAATGGATGGGCAGAGGTAATAAAGTATGCAGCAATATGTAAACCGGACTTTTATCATTATCTGAATGAGCATATTGAAGAAGGATTACAACTTAATTCCGATACTTTAAATGAGATTGTTTACCAGGCAACCCAGGCAAAGGTGGAAATTGTGGCCAGGGATGAATTTGAATCAGGAGACAGAAAATTATTGAATTTCGGACATACTTTTGCACATGGTTTAGAAAAGTTATATAAAATTCCTCATGGGGAAGCTGTATCCATTGGCATGGTCATGGCTACCAAAGTATCGGTAAATTTTGGGCTGACTGACCAGGAAAATACAGAAAAGTTAGTTAAACTACTTTCACTTTGCGGATTGCCTGTTCAGATGGATTTTGATATGGCAGCTTTGGCCGATGCAATGAGGAAGGATAAAAAAAGGGCTGGTAATGATATTCAGCTTATTCTGCTCGAAAAAATGGGTAGGGCGATAGTAAAAAAAGTTCCGGTCAGTGAATTTAAATCTGTACTATATGATTTGCGTTAGTTTAGGCAACATTGATTTCCAGTCGGCCCTGAAAGTGGCTGAAACTGCAGGCATGATTGAAATTAGGGGAGACCTGCTTTCATGGTCAAGGGAAGAATATGCCATGATTATTGGTATGGCAAGGAAATCTGTTTTTACTTATAGACCCGGAGAACATGAGACAGAAACAGAGAGACTTGATCTTTACAGGTTTGCTGTGGATAATGGTGTTGATTATATTGATGTTGAAATGGACGCTTCACCTGAATTCATAAAGACATTAAGACAGTACACCAGGAATCTGAAAACAGAAATGATCATTTCCTATCATAATTTTGATGGGACCCCGTCTGTTGCCGAGATGAAAGTGATAATGGGACAATGCCTCAATTCAGGTGCAGATGTGGTAAAAATTGCCACTATGGTAAATGAATATGCTGATGCTGCAGGACTACTTTCGTTATACCGGGAACCGGGGAGGAAAGTGATCCTCGGGATGGGGGAAAAAGGGAAGATCGTTCGGATAGCATCTGAGTTTCTGGGAGGCGAGTTTACTTTTGCAGCTCCTGACAAAGGAGGGATAACTGCCCCGGGTCAACTGACTGTGAGTGAAATGGAACTTATTATTAACATGATCAAACCTATATGAATTCATTTGGAAGAGTATTCAGGATCTCTATCTTTGGAGAATCTCACGGGCCATCGGTAGGTATACTGCTTGATGGAGTACCTGCCGGGCTGCTGCTTGATGAAGGTGATTTTACAAATGATATGGAAAGAAGACGGAGTGGAGCTAAAGGAACTACCCCGCGTAAGGAAGCCGACAGGATTAAAATTTTAAGTGGTTTATTCAACGGTAAAACCACAGGTTCTCCAATATTACTTGCTACAGAGAACACAAATACAAGATCTTCGGATTATATTAGGATCAGTGATATTCCCCGACCCGGACATGCTGACTTAACTTCTTCCGTGAAATATGGGGGATACAATGATCTCAGGGGCGGAGGACATTTTTCGGGAAGGCTTACGCTGGGAATGGTTGCAGCCGGAGTGGTTGCAAAAAAGATTTTAAGTACATTCATGTTTAATGCAGCACTTATTGAGGCAGGGGGAACACAGGATGTCGAAAGTGCCGTAAATAAAGCTTTGCGGGAAGGTGATTCTGTCGGGGGAATTGTAGAGTGCAGGATCAGTGGTGTGCCCGCCGGACTGGGAGAACCTTTTTTCGATTCCGTTGAATCACTTATCAGTCATATAATTTTTTCAATACCAGCTATAAAAGGAATAGAATTCGGTGCTGGATTTAGCGCGGCACGGATGAAAGGATCAGAACATAATGACAGTATTGTATCTCCCGGCGGAAAGACCGGGACAAACAATGCCGGAGGGATAAACGGAGGTATTACCAATGGGAATGATATCGTTTTCAGAATAGCAGTAAAACCTACCAGTAGTATCGCTAGAACGCAAAGAACGATGAACATGGAAACCAAAGAAATGACTGATCTGAACATTGAAGGAAGACACGATACCTGTATTGCTCTCAGAGTTCCTGTAATTGTTGAGGCTGCAGCAGCTATTGTACTTACTGACCTTATGATGCTGGAAAATAAAATACCAGGTATAATTAAATGATTTTATAATATATTCTATGAGAATAGCGATTATCGGAGCCGGCAATATGGGCTCCTGGCTTGTGGAAGCCCTTTGTCTCGAACATGAAGTCGGTGTTTATGATACAGACAGAAACCGGTTGAAATACTTTTTCAATTCCAGGAAGTTCCTGTACCTCGAAGATCTTTTCGAGTTTGAACCTGAAATGCTGATTAACTCTGTAAGCCTCGAAAATACAGTAAAAGTATTCGGGGAAGTTGTCCCGTTCCTCCCTGAAAACTGTATTATTTCGGATATCACTTCGGTAAAGAACGGTTTATTGAATTATTATAAAACCTGCGGAAAAAGGTTTGTGTCAACACATCCCATGTTCGGGCCTACTTTCGCCAATATTAAAAATCTTAAGGATGAACATGCTATTATTATTAAGGAATCTGATGAAGAAGGGAAGAATTTCTTCAGGGAATTTTATTCTTCATTACACTTAAACATTCATGAATATACATTCCGGGAACATGATGAGACCATAGCATATTCCCTTTCCATACCATTTTCCTCCACCCTGGTTTTTGGCGCCTGCATGAGAGAACAAAAAGCTCCCGGCACCACATTTAAAAAACATTATGCAATTGCTAAAGGACTTATGTCGGAAAATGATTACCTGCTGGCTGAGATATTACTTAATCCCTATAGTCTGGAGCAGGTTGAGAAAATCAGTCAGAGCCTGGATAATCTTTTAGTGATGATAAGAAATAAGGATAAAGAAGGATTGAAGGAATTTTTCAATGAGGTAAGAAAGAATATCGGATTTAAGAAATAAGTTGTATCTGGAGGATCCTGGTAGTTTCCGGGCTGACTTTATACCTGTTATCAATTCTTTTTCCGATCACCCAGGAAATCTTTGTTCCCGATACCAGGAGCCATGTATTTTCTTTTTCAGGCAATGAAAATTTATTATCAATAAAAAAGTCACTGAGTTTTTTCATATTATTCATACCTAAAGGCATAAAATAATCTCCTGCTTCCCATTTCCTGATCATAAGGGGAAATTCAAGCTGATCAAGGTCGAACCATGCAATATGAGGGTCTTTCGGGATCTCTGATTTGTCAAATTCAGTGATAATTGAAAGTTCAAGTTGTAAAGGATCAGAAAGATCCTGTGCAGGATCATCAATATAAAAACGTTTTGAAATGGTATTTTTCAGGGGATGAATGATAAGTTTATCCCTGTCTTTAACCAGCCGGTGGGTTGGACTGAAAAATTGTTTTCCTGAGCCGGTATCCAGGTTTCTTGCGATATCCCTTACTACATGAGCAGAAAAGTCAAAATCTATAAGAAGTTCATACAGCCATGTAAAGAGCGGTTCCAGTTTGTTAATTTCATTTATCGGGATCCATGCAAATTCTTTACCTTTAATAACGATTTCTTTTTTCATTCTCTCCAGTGAGTTAAGATAAATTCCCTCAATTTCTCTGAGCCTGTTTATATTATCCCACATAGTATCCACAAAACCGGGATTAAGTTCCAGGAATCCCGGTATAATGAAATGCCTTATTTTATTACGGCTATATTTAGTTTGGGAATTGGAGGAATCCTCACGCCATGACAGGTTGTCGGCTTTTGCATATTCTTCTATATCCTCTCTTTCAAGGAAGAGTAATGGTCTGACAACAGTACCTGACTTCGGGGGTATTCCTGAAAGTCCCCTGATACCTGTTCCCCTGGCAAGGTTAATAAAGAAAGTTTCCACTACATCATTTTTGTTATGTGCGGTAGCCACATAGTCGTAATGAAGTTTTTCTCTCAGATCTTCAAACCAGTCGTACCGCAGTTCCCTGGCAGCCATTTGAATGGAGATACGGTTGTTTTCGGCATATTCCTCTGTTCTGAATGAAGTGGTGTAAAAGGGGATATGGTTTTTTTCAGCCAGTTCCCTTACAAAAATTTCGTCCTGGTCAGACTCTTCGCCACGTAGTTTAAAGTTGCAGTGAGCGATGGCACAGGAATATCCTGCGCGTATGAAAAGATCGAGCATAACAACAGAATCTATACCACCGCTGATAGTAAGCAGGATCTTATCATTTTTACTGAATAAGTTGTGTTTGTTAATATATGACTGAAATAATGTGAGCAATTTTTTTTTGCCCTAATTTAAGAAAAAAAGTTGTCATTCCGAACGATAGTGAGGAATCTCCAATGATCGCAAATAATGTAATAGAATAAATAATTTATTATATATTTGAAATAATATGACTTTTCGGAGTGGATCCAAACATAAAATTCTTTAAATATTATTTTGTTATAATTTTTTTCTCTTTACCTTAGTTTGCTGAGAAAAATTGCCAATTGGTATATTATAAAGTCTGAAAATACATGGATGATAAAGATCGGGTGAAAAAGGCCAAAAAGGTAACACTTGTTGGTTTCCTGGTGAATATTCTGCTTACTGCTGCCAAACTGTTAGCAGGTATATACGGGAAGAGTTCGGCTATGCTTGCTGACGGGGTTCATTCCTTATCGGATTTTGCCACCGATATTGTGGTACTGGCGTTTATAGGAATTTCAGTAAAAGATAAGGATAAAGATCATTCATACGGGCACGGGAAATTTGAGACATTTGCCACGATGCTGATAAGCCTGGCTTTATTTATTGTCGGTATTGGAATATTTGTGTCAGGATTACAGAAGATCATTCATTCCCTCAGTGGGGAAATTATTGAAAGACCCGGGATAATTGCATTTTATGCTGCCATTATTTCTATTGTAAGTAAAGAAAGTTTATTCTGGTATACCATAAAAGCAGGGAAAAAAATAAACAGTAGTGCTGTAATTGCGAACGGATGGCATCATCGTTCGGATGCTTTTTCTTCAATTGGCACCTTAGCTGGCATTTCAGGTGCGATATTTTTAGGTGAAACATGGAGGATACTTGACCCCATTGCAGGGATCATTGTCAGCTGTTTTATCCTGCTGGCAGCCTGGAAGCTTATAAAACCCAGCGCAGGAGAATTACTCGAAAGTTCTTTGCCCGAACATGTGGAGGAAGAGATTATTCAGATCATCAGATCAGTTAAAGGAGTAAAGGGACAACATAACCTGAAAACCAGGAGAATAGGAAATACTTATGCTATTGAAATGCATGTCAAAGTGGATAAAGATCTGTCAGTGGAAGATTCTCATGCAATAGCAACGAAGGTAGAGAATTCGTTACGTGAAAAATACGGGAGGCAAACGCATATAGGGGTTCATATTGAACCATACTATGATTGATCAATAGTTCATTATAGCCGGTGCATCGGGAGAGAATTTCTCAGGATTCAGACGTGGTTCTCCCAGGAATCTTATCATATCAGGGAATTGCAGTCCGGGCAGGTTAGGGTACCATGTAAATCTGAGTTGAAAAGTAGGAAATACCAGTCTTTCATTACGTATTCTCAATCCTAATCCTATTCCTGCGAACATATTGCCGGGGATAAGTGCTGCATTTTTTTCCCCGAGGAATCCCATATCTGTAAATGCAGATGTTGCTAACCGGAACCCGAGAATATTTACCGGGGTGAATATTACTGATTCTATATTAATAACCAGTTTTTTATCACCAAAAATACTCTTCTCATTAAATCCCCTTAATCCATAAGGCTCATTTAGGGTGAGCTTTTCATCAATATATCTTTTATAACCTTCCATGTAATATATATTGGTGAAATAACGTAATTTATATTTTCTGAATATGAAAAGATTGGTAAACCATGAAAATTTCAGGTCAAGAAGCCCCTGTTCAAATTTCCCCCCGGGGGAATGAAATCCTCCATAAGCAGCTTTAAAGTAAAGATAACCCATGTAGTTGTAATAATCAGCAATGGAAAAAGCAGCTGATGTATAAAACCGGTTTCCGAATTCACTAAATTCCGGCCCAAATGTCAGGTTGGCCATATACCCGGTTGGGATATCCTCTGTACGGCCAAAGCTGTAAATAAAATTGCTTTTATAGAAACTCTGACGGGAAATAGCCAGCGAGTTCAGCCAAAGTGTCTTATTGTGATACCCGTAATATGCATTAATGCTAACCTGAGGCCGGTCATGATATTTCTCCATGGTCACACCAGATGCAATAATAAGATTTAATCTTTCCGGTTGGTAACGATTGAGAAGAAATGACCTGCCTAACCATAAATTGAAATAATTTAACCTGATTTTATCTTCGAAATAGCCTGAATCGGGGTGCCAGATATCTCTTATAGTATTCAGGTAACAGGCAGAGGTTCCACCGGCGTATTTGGTATTGGGAGTAAAAAACTTTCTTTCGAGGTTATATCCGTATGACTCAGTTTCAAATACATTTGTATAATAAAACCTGCTGTTGATAAAGCTTCCCAGGATATTATTTGTTTTATACACAGCTTCATACCCCAATGCATCAGACTTATCAGGATTCCAGTGAAAATTGTTCTGGAGTTCCAGCCCTGTACCAAAGATATTTCTGTCAAACAATTCAAGTTTGACATAATTAACATCCTTTAATTCAACGAAAAAAGCCTTGGACCATACATCTCTGGTTATCAGGACAATATTGACAGCTTCGTCGTTTCCCGGTATTTTTTCCACTACGATCCTGGCATCCTCAATAAAAGGCAGCTCCCTGATAATCCTTTCATTATCAGATAGTACTAAAGGATCAATTCTTTCTCCGGGTCTGAAAAGTATATACCTTTGCAGTACCTTGTCATGTGTTTTTATATGGAGGGAATTTGCAGTGCGGGTGATCAGGTTATTGCGAAATGTAGAATTGTCGTTGTACAGGTTTTCTCCGAAAACATCCAGTTTGACAATTTTTATATCATTGATAATTAATCCTTTATGTTGAAAGAACTGACCAACACTTTTTTCAGTTATTATACTGTCTGATCGGGATGGTTTTAAAGGTGAGACAACGATAATATTATGTAATTCCCTGATCCATTTTTTCTGAGTAGCCTGGTTCTCAAAATTTTTGAAGAACCGTTCTGTTTTTATTTCTTCAGAGTCCTTTAACCTGACTTTTGTTCCGGGGAAAACCAGGATAGTAGTGTCTGTATTAATTTTGTTTTTATCATTTCCCCGGATCAAAATCGTTCCTCCAGGCACAAATACGGTATCGGGTGGAGCATCCTGTGCGAAAAGGAAGATACAACTTAATCCAAGAAGAATTATGATATTAAAAATTCTGCAGAGCATGACCCCGATCCTGTTAATGAGAGATTCCTTTCTTCCCGACAAAAGGAATGAACACAGGTGTTTTTGATGCATATTCGATAAAATCCTTACGATGCCTGTATTTCTTTTCAAGCATGGGGACACCTGATCCAAACCTTAATAACAGCGTTATGATGACGGGACTTATAATTCCGTAGATTCCATAAGTGTTTCCTGCAGTACTAATGAATATACCCCACCATAATATCATTTCCCCGAAATAATTCGGATGACGGGAATATTTCCATAATCCTGAGTTCATTATTTTTCCTTTATTTACGGGATCTTTTTTAAATTTTGATAGTTGCAGATCAGCAATGGATTCCCATGTAAAACCGGAAATAAAGATCAATATTCCAATGATTTCAGATGTTCCGGTTTCCCTTGTATTATCGCTGAAAGCGATAATAATGGGTAAGGAAAGGATAAGCATTACCAGTCCCTGTAACATGAAGATCTTGTAGAATGCAATTAATGCAGCATTTTTTCCCCATTCTTTCCTCCATTCTGCATACCTGAAATCTTCGGGTTTACCTTTATTTCTTGAGTAAATATGGATACCCAGCCTGGTACCCCAGAGAAAAACCATTGCCAATATAAGAAGTTCATTTACTTTCACCGGATGGGAAATAAATGAAAGCACAAGGGTTAAGAAAATAAAACCGGGTCCCCAGGCAATATCAATGATGGAATTATCTTTGATGCACTGGGCAATGATATAAAAGACAAGCATATAGATCAGGATGGTTACTCCTGAAACAGCTATGAAATAAGGTATCATATGAAACACTTTTAATCAGTCATAGCGGCAATTGCTACGGTTCCTATTCCGGCACTCAAACATATTACGGGCGAGATGTTCACTATGGAAACAGGCTCTTTTCCTGTCAGCTTCCTCATTTCTTCAGCAAACCAAGCTGCGATATTTTCTGCTTCCGCATGGAGAATTATATAATTCCATGTACCTGGTCCGGTGAGGAAACTGCCCATATGCTTCATTACTTTTTTCATATTTGATTTCTGGCTGAAAGCTTTATCGAATAATGTTGATTTTCCTGTTTTATCCACAGATACAATAGGTTTTACATTCATCAGATTTGCCATGAAACCTTTCATCGGGCTGACTCTTCCGCCTTTAATCATATATTTCAGATTTTTCACACTCACCATGATCCTGCATTTGGTGATCCATTCTTCTGATCGTTTGACAATTTCATTATGAGGCATACCCTGACTGATAGCTTCAGCGATCCGTAAGGTTATTAATCCCAGTCCTCCTGAAACGTTTTTTGAATCGAGCACTGAAATCTGTTTTCCTGATTCTTTACTGATACGTTCAGCGGCTTTACGGCTATTTTGAAGGGTTCCGCTGAATTTACCCGATAAATGGACAGCGATAATGGAATCATAATGATCTGCCAGGTGGGTATACAGGTTTAAAAAGCTTACTTCATTAGGCTGGGAAGTGGTAGGGAAATCCTTGTTTTCCCTGATAAGCTGAAAAAACTGGTCGGGACGGATGGTAATTTTATCGAGATACTGGTTATCTCCGAAGTGCAGGTTGATAGGAACCATATTGACCTGGTAATGATCCATTATATCCAGGGGAAGATCGCATGCAGAATCTGTTACCAGTGCAATATTCCATTTCCGGGCAGTGGCAACTTCATGTTGTTTTACCATATCATCTGCTTTCTGGGATGACAGGATGCCGTAATTTCTCAGTTCATGGAATAAGTCCTGTGGCTGATCTGTATGAATGTGAATACGTGCAAGTTTTTCTGAACCTGCTATAACGAGAGAGTCTCCGAACTTCTGTATCTTTTCCTTCAGTTGTTTTTTATCAATGTATTCACCCCGGATAATGCATTCTGTACAATAACGAAATCTGATCTGTTCATGGGCGTGAATGTGTCCATCTGCTTCTGCAACTTCCGGAAGTATAAAAGTATTTTCTTCCTTATTATTTTTCCTGATAATTGCTTCAATTATCCCTTCGAGGAAAAGGACAAATCCTTTTGCTCCTGCATCAACCACGTTGGCAAGTTTCAGGGCGGATAATTTTTCCGTTGTTGCTGCCAGTGATTTAATGGCAATGTCATGCGAATTATGAAAAAGTTTTGCGAAATCATCTATTTTCCCTTTTTGTGAATAGATAAATTCCGCCCATTCCCTGATGACTGTAAGCATGGTCCCTTCGATGGGTTCAGCTATGGCATCATATATATAGCTGACAGTCCGTTTTATTGACTCCGCAAAAGAATCAATGGAATGATTGATTGTATTATCAGATTCAGCGCTAAGGCCGTAGAGAAACTGTGCAAAGATCACTCCTGAATTTCCGCGTGCACCGTTTAAAGCTGCAAGTGCTATCGCGTTGGCAGTAGTGTTAAATGAACTGTGGGGTATAGTATTATCAATAACAGCTCTCAGGGTAGATGACAGGTTTGTACCGGTATCGGCATCGGGTACAGGGAAGACATTTATCTTATTCAGATTACCCTGGTTATCAAGGATCTTTTTTGCTCCCGACAGGAATAACTGGTAAAAAAGGTTCCCGTTAAGATGAGTGATCTTTTCCGGCAAGATCATAAGATATGGTTTTGGTTTGGGGGTAAAGATAATGAAAAATTAATATGTAGGGACTGGTTATAAAGTCCTTATTATGTCCTTTGTGCATACTTCGTGTCCTTCGTGGTAAAACATAACAGGCTGAACCACAAAGAATCACAAAGAATTGAACTAAGATACACAAAGGGAAAATATTAAAACCTGAATCTTTTTTGACATTCCCCGGCTATCTTAAATATTAGATGAATCATTTATTATCATTTTTTGTATTTTTAATTCAGTTATTTGACTTGCGTTTTTTTTATAGTACCTTTACTTACATTAGAAAATACTGAGGTTAAATTAAGGAGGGAGAAACATACTTTTTTTGTACGAATGGAAAGTATGTTCCTGATGCTTTATATTCCAAATTATTAATTAAAAAACAATATCCTATGAAACAAACAAAACCATTTAAAAACAAAGGTCAAGGCAGAGGAAGGCATGGGATGCACTTTCTTAAACTATCAATTATTCTGCTTTTCTCTGTTCATTTTTCCCAATTATTCCTATCCGCCCAAAGTATGCTTTATTTTAAAGAAAACTCAGGCACCCAAACGTCTTTTACGCTAAGCGATATAAGTAAACTGATACTTGATGAGGGCAATGTTCTGGTTCATAAGACTGACGGAAATTCAAATTCTTATGCTATAACAGACATTCGTTATCTGAGTTTCAATGACTTTATGACCAGGACTCCTCTTATCCCGTGTGAAAGAAACAGCACAACTATACTCTACCCGAATCCCGCTGATGATTTGTTGCAGATCCGCTTTGAGACTGTTAAAGAAGGGAATGTATACCTGGAAATTGCGGATATTCAGGGAAGGATTTTACAACGGGAATATACTACTAGCCAGACCGGATCGAACCATTGGCTGATCAATATTTCCAGGCTTCCTGCAGGTTTGTATATCTGCCGGTTGAAAAACAGGAATATACTGGAAACCATCAAATTCATCAAGTACTAATTTTAACGGAGAAAGAAAATGAAAACAATATTTACCACAATTATTTGTATTTGTTTTATAAGCCTTTTAGTTAAGGCTCAGGATACTTTATATATTTATCATTCAGGTGCTGTTGTTGCTAAACAGGCAGTGGCGGAGATTGACAGTATAATATTTTATATACCCAATACAGTTATTGATATTGACGGCAATGTTTACAAAACCGTAACAATTGGCACTCAGGTATGGATGGCGGAAAATCTCAGGACTTCAAAATATAATGATGGAAATCCTGTTCAGGAGGTGAAGGATGGAACAGAATGGGCCGCTTTGAGCGCAGGAGCTTTCTGTTGGTACAATAATGACTCGGCAAGCAATAATATTCCTTATGGAAAGTTTTATAATTGGTACGCTGTTGAAACCGGTAAGCTCTGTCCTGCAGGCTGGCATGTAGCCACCAATGGTGATTGGAATACACTTATTACAGTTCTTGGTGGGGCAAGTGTTGCAGGAGGAAAACTAAAAGAGGCAGGTACTGCTCATTGGAATCAGGATGCCGGATCTACTAATAGCAGTGGATTTACGGCACTTCCGAATTTACGTGATGATACAGGACTTTTTCATCCTGAACCGGGGAAGCATGGTCTTATATGGACGGGTACTTTTTCTGATGAGAACAATGCGTATCAAATAAGGATGGATGCGTACGATAATGAAACACAGAATGACCCGGCACCTAAGAAAGGCGGTTATTATGTGAGATGTATTAAGGATTAGCTGGCGGATGAAAACGGAATCAGGGGGTTAATTTAATTGAGTAAACAAATAAGGTGAATTTCAACAAATTTATCTGAAAAATTTATTTTATACGTATAAATATTTTATCTTTGTCGTATAAAATAATTACATATGGATTCGAAAATCACTCTTTCCTTTGATCGTGAAATTATTGACAGGTCGAAAAGATATGCCGAGGCTCATAATATCAGTTTATCCCGCCTGATGGAGTTTCTGCTTCGCCAGCTTACCAGTGGAAATTACAAAAACCTGGAAGAGTTGCCTGTATCTGATTGGGTACGTCAACTTGCCGAAGGAGAGGCACAATATTTAACCAGGCCGAGGTCTCGTAAATCCATGAAAAAGGAATTTCTTAATTCCAGGAAATGAAAATCTTCCTTGATGCCAATGTCCTGGTAGCAGTTTTAAATAAGGAATATCCTCTTTTTACCTATGCATCCAGGATACTCAGTTTGTCTGATTCCAAACGGTTTCAGTTATTTACCTCCCCGATATGCCTTGCAATAGCTTTTTATTTTGCAGAGAAAAAAACCGGCACCATGGTGGCAGGAAAAAAAATTGCTGTTCTTGTATCCCACCTTAAGATTGCCCCGGTCAGCAGGGACGCAGTCTTAAAAACCATAGCAAATAAACAGATCAGTGATTTTGAAGACGGACTGGAATACTATTCAGCAGTGGATTCAGGTTGTGAAGTAATTATTACGGAAGATAAGGGGGATTTTTATTTTTCCGGGATTGAGGTGGTGGGATGCAGGGAGTTTGTGGAGAGGGGGATATTTTGACCATGGACAAGAGACCATGGACCATGGATTGGGTTATTGGGTTATTGGGTTGTTAGGTTAATAGGTTATTGGGTTATTAGGTTAATAGGTTAATAGGTTAATAGGTTAATAGGTTATTGGGTTGTTAGGTTATTGGGTTATTGGGTTAATAGGTTATTGGGTTATTAGGTTATTAAGTAATTGGGTTCCCTATGATCCCTTTGATCCCTCGATCCCTCGATCCCTCGATCCCTCGATCCCTTTGATCCCTTTGATCCCTTTGATCCCTTTGATCCCTTTGATCCCTCGATCCCTTTGATCCCTTTGATCCCTTTGATCCCTCGATCCCTTTGATCCCCTTACTCCCTCCTCTCCAACTCCCTCACCTTCCCCGGTGGCATTTTCTGCCCGTTATACCATGCAACGATAAATGCATCCTTATAACCTGATCTTACTACCGTTTCAAGTGCTTTTGATGCTTCTTCATACTTGTAAAACTTACCTGCGTAATAACGCGTCAGGTTCTTACCTGGGACAGTCTCCCCTGTTATCGGGGAAAGCCCGCCAAAAGCGTCATAGCTTATAACCTGACTGAATACTCCAAGTTGTATTGCATAAAAAGGACCTGCAGGTAAATTTAAATCCACCGGGATCGGATTATTCTCTGAGTAAGGAGACTTCTCAAGCACAACAAAACGACTGGTGTTATTACCGGCAGTTTTACCAGGTTTTATTTCTTCTGCCTTTTCTTCCTCTAAAGTTACAGTCCCCGGAAGATCTTTTTCCACGGGTAAAGGAAATGCAGGGACTTCCTTTGAATACCCTGCTGTATCCTTTTCACTGACTTCCACAGTATCGCTATTCTGCACACTCATCACAGGAGATGAATGTGCAGGTTCGCCCCTGGATTCCATTTCCCTGATCACCCTGAACAGCTCATCAGCCTTTAACTGATAATTTTCAGAATCTTTTTCCCATGCAATGATCTTCTTCTGCAAATCCCATCTTTCAGAGGGATCAGCAATTTCTTTAGCCTTAAGCCTTGCCTCCCTTGCCAGATTTGCGAGCGAGTCGGATTTAAATTGAAACATAAGAGCTTCTTTCAGATTCCTATTATAGGAAATGGGAATGTCAATCTTATTAACTGCTTCCGGAATTTTTACATCTGCATTATCCTGTAAACTGATTGTCTCTTTATTCATTTGTAAGTTACCAGGATTATAGGCAACAGCAGCCGGCAAAACCTTCTCTCCGAAGTTTGCTATATCATGAAGTTTTTTTGCCCCTGCATTGGTAAGAATTTCCTTTGGTTCATGCATGAGTAAACTGTAAACAGAATATTGGGCATCATCTACTGTACGACCCGTCACCAGTAATAGAGAACCAAGGTCTGTCCCCGGTATGACCAACAGGTCATCATAAGGAGAATTCAGCGGAAAACCCAGGTTCTGAGGTTCTGACCATAAATTCCTGTCAGTATCGTAATGAGATTTGTACACATCGAATCCTCCCATACTTTTATGTCCCTTAGATGCAAAATAAAGATCAACTCCAACAGGATCAAAATAGGGAAGAATCTCATCAAAGCTTGTATTCAGTGAAACTAAAGGCTCCAGGTTCCCCCATCTCTTTCCGTTAAGATATTTAACACGAAAAAGTTCTTTTCCACCCTTCTTTCCCTTTACATACCCTGCAAAATAAACATAATCACCATTATTCAGTATCCTGGGAAGAAACATATAATTTACCAGGTCGTCAGCTTGTTCATCAGGTGACTTCAGTTCTTCCGGTTTTATAACTAACCTGCCACCGGTGGAGTATACCTGCCGGATATAATTTGAATCGCTGAAAGAAAAATAAGAAGAAGCCTCAAGATCATAAGAAGTGTAGCTTCGGGTAAACTCAATTGCATTTTTTGCATTTTCAAGTATGCGTGAAGCATCCGAAGATCTGAGCTCCTGCTTTGAAGCACCCTGAAGATACTTCTCCAGGCTGGATACAGCTTCTTCAAAACGATATGTTTTTAAATAAATCAATCCTGAAAAATACCAGTTGTTTACAGGAACATCAGGCTTTCCTGCAGCAAGTTCAAGTCTCCCTGCAGCTTTCCCCAGATCACTTTTCAGATAATATAAACAAAGACCTGAATAATAATTGAATACACCATCCCTGGGATACCTCCCCAGTAAAATCTCATATTTTTCCAATGCACCGGCATAATTGCCCTTATTAAAGTCATTCGCAGCATTTGCCTTTAACACAGGTGTGGCAAGATCACCGGTTTGTGCATACATAACAGATTGAAAAAAAATCAAGAAAGTAAGCAATAAACCGGATATTCTGATTAATTTACATTTAGTCATACATTATATTTCTTTTACCGGTTAAAAATAGAAAATAATTGGTAATCCATAACCTAATAACCTAAGAACCTAATAACCCATTAACCTAATAACCTAATAACCTAATAACCCATTAACCTAATAACCTAATATCCTATTCTCCTATTTGAAATTACTATTGTTAATAACTTTTTCAATTAACAATAAATGTAACTATTCAGGTATTTAGGCTGTAGGTTGATAGACTGTAGGAATATACCAGACTTTCCTACCCAAAGAGTTGTTTAACCTGCTTATGAGGCATATTTGAACAAAAAAATATGGAACAAGAAAAAGTTTCGGGTACGTTGATTAGATTTTTACCGGAATTCTAAAAGCCTTCAGCCTTCAGTCTAAATAACCTGAGTAGTTACCAATAAATGAATTTATTCTATGATAAATAATAGACTTAAATATTATATGAAAATAACCCGGAATTTTGTACTTTGCATGTTTACATATCATTTTACTCTTTCCTCTATCATTATTTTTAACTTAAATCATTTCCATTATGAAAAAAGCAGTTTATATTTTAGGTGTAATTTTCGGAATATGTTTCCTGATAGGATGGAGTTTTAAATTAATGCACTGGCCGGGAGCAGCAGTTATTTTATTAATTTCAGTACTATGCGGCCTTGTTTTTATCCCCTTGCTGGCAGTTTATCAATATGGGAAGGATAAGTGAGGGGGTTGGGTTTAGGTTATTGAGTTATTAGGTTATTGGGTTATTGGGTTATTGGGTTATTAGGTTATTGGGTTATTGGGTTATTAGGTTATTAGGTTATTAGGTTATTGGTTAACTCATTAACACAATAACTCATTAACACAATAACACAATAACTCATTAACCCATTAACCCATTAACTCATTAACCCAATAACCCATTAACCCCAACATGTTAATAAACTTTATCCCCCGGAAACTGTTTAATTAATATTGAATTATTAATTTTACAGTTAATCTTTATTGTTATGGCAACACTAAAAATTGGAGATAAAGCTCCTGATTTCAGGGGAAAAGACCAGAATGGAAAAGAAATTTCATTGAATGATTTCAGGGGAAAGAAATTAATATTATATTTCTACCCTAAAGATGACACCCCGGGTTGCACAGCTGAAGCCTGTAACCTTCGTGACAACCACAATGATCTCCTCCATAAGGGTTATGAGATCGTGGGAATAAGTGCGGATGATGAAAAATCCCATCTGAAATTTGCCGGAAAATACAAGCTTACATTTTCCCTCATTGCTGATACTCAAAAAAAGATAATCAAGGATTACGGGGCATGGGGAGAGAAAAAAATGTATGGAAAACCGTACGAAGGGATTATCAGGAAAACATTTGTGATTTCCGGGGAAGGAAAAATTGAAAAAATTATAGAAAATGTAAAAACAAATGACCACAGCAGGCAGATTATTGAATAAATTTGACATTAAACAATAAAAATTTTGTATGAACAAGGAAAAAAATGAAAAAGTGAATGTTAATTCCGAAAAACTTAAGGTACTGCAATTAACACTTGATAAAATTGAAAAAGGTTACGGGAAAGGTGCTATTATGAAATTGGGTGATAGTGCCATTGCTGATGTCCCTGTTATTCCTTCAGGATCTGTTGGACTTGATATTGCTTTAGGAGTGGGAGGTTATCCAAGAGGTAGAGTGATAGAAATATATGGACCTGAGTCTTCTGGGAAAACAACCCTGGCTATTCATGCCATCGCTGAAGCTCAAAAAGCCGGCGGAATTGCTGCGTTTATTGATGCTGAACATGCATTCGACCGTTTCTATGCTTCCAAACTTGGTGTTGATATAGAGAACCTCCTGATATCCCAGCCTGATAACGGAGAACAGGCACTCGAAATAACAGATCACCTGATCCGTTCAGGTGCTATAGATATTATAGTCATTGATTCAGTAGCTGCTCTTACTCCTAAAGCCGAAATTGAAGGAGAGATGGGCGATTCCAAAATGGGATTGCAGGCACGGCTTATGTCACAGGCCTTGAGAAAATTAACTGCAAATATCAACAGAACAAATACCTGTTGCGTATTTATTAACCAGCTCAGGGAAAAAATAGGGGTGATCTTTGGTAACCCGGAAACAACTACCGGAGGAAATGCTTTGAAATTCTATGCATCTGTACGTATTGACATTAGAAAGATAGGACAAATTAAGGAAGGTGAAGAAGTTTACGGAAACAGAACAAGGGTGAAAATTGTGAAAAACAAACTGGCACCTCCATTTAAAAGAGCTGAATTTGACATCATGTATGGTGAAGGAATCTCCCGGACGGGTGAAATTATCGACCTTGCAGTGGAAAACAATATCGTGAAAAAAAGCGGATCATGGTTCAGCTACGGTGACACCAAATTAGGCCAGGGACGCGATGGAGTGAAACAATTATTACTCGATAATCCTGAATTATCTGAAGAAATTGAAAAGAAAATTATTGAGATCCTAAAAATCAAAAAATAAATTCCATATCCACCAGGACTCTGGATTTTTAACCATATTGTTAAGGGGGCTATCTCTAAAATCATGACACTCAGATATTGAGTCTACTCCGAAAAGTCTTAATTTCAATTTTGACTGATTAATTCCTATCTTCATACATTTATGATTACTGTGAAAAATCATATTAGCTGGCTGTCTGTAATCTTTATCTTCACCAGGATAATGATACCATTAAATATTCAGGCGAATCTGAATAAACCAGAGGATAATACCAGGTACATGATCTTTACAGGAGTGGAATTCTGCAGGTATAATTCATTCTCGCAGGTTAAAAACGATATTCCCATGATAGCAGGATACCCGGTTTTTATTGCCCGATCAACCGGATTATCCGGCGGAATTTCTTTTATTCGTAAAAGAAATATCCATGAAATATCATTATCCACTCTAATACCTTCAGGAATAACATCCGATGATGGTACCGGAACAGATTTTATTCTCCGGGAGAAAAACTCTATGTATACCCGGTCTTCTCTCGATTATTATCTTTGGTACTATCTTTTGAACCGGGATAAATTCTGCATCCGTTATAGTGCCTCATCCGGTATTTTACATGAATTCAGAAAATTATCATATAATACGGGAGTTACTGAAAGCGCGAATGATATAAGCCTGTATATCGGTCCTGGTGTAAATACTTATTACAGTCCATTCCCCGGATGGAAAACTGAATTAACCTTTATTGCCCGTTTCCATACTCCATGGCTGAATTATGGCATGAAAAACAAAATCTATCCTGAGTCAGCCTTCTCCTCCAAAACACCTTACCGGTCATTTATCTATGAAACTGACTTCTTTCTTAAAGCAGGATATGAGTTTCCCGGTAGATATTTATTTTCTCTGGTGTATTCAAAACAGGATCTTATTGGTTATGGTTGTGAACAGGCTTCTTTTCATCCCGGCCCGGTTATTCATTACAAGCTTGACAGAATACACAGGCTCCAGATTCTTATGACAATTCCGCTATGATGATTAATAAAATATATTTAGCAACTTTCTTTCTCCTGCTAAGTCCGGGTTGTACTGATTTTTTTGTGGAGATCAGTAAAGATGATATCTGGATGTCGGAGGAATACAGACAGATAAAATTACTCTACCGGCCGGAAAACCACTCTTCCCAACCTTCCCCGGATAAAACAATAATAAACAATATATTATTTCAGCAGAATTTATATATCCGCAGGATTTGTGACAGCATAAAAATGACATATAACGGGAATGTCTTAATTTATCTATATAATTCCGATGAATCTGAAGAGAAAATCGGAACCCGGGGAGGGGGACATGCGATCCCTAATTTTCTTTGTTTTTACTATACTTATCATACTAACCTTGCGCCTTATACCGATCAGTACGGAATGGAAAATCCTCCCCTGGGAGCCCATGAAATTGCACATGTTTTATCGCATCATCTCCTGGGCACCGCAGGTACAAAACTCATGAGCGAAGGCTATGCCGTTTGGCTCGAAGGAGGTTATGGCAGAAGATTATTGCGGGATATCATCAAATTGCTGCTTTTTGAACCCGACCATTCGGATATCCTGTCACCAACCCAGATGCTGAAAAAAACAGATTATAAGGAGGAAATCTACTACCCAAATGCAGGAATGTTCGTTCATTTTCTCGTAAACCGCTATGGAATAAACATTGCGAACAAACTGTTCACCATACCGAAAGATCTTTTTATACTGGAGTTCAGGAAACTAACCTCAGTTGATTTTAATTTTATGGAAGAAGATTACCAGAATTTTCTAAAAAAATTATAATGCATTTAATTATCTTTGCACTCTATTTATATTTAATCTAAATAAAAACCGAAATTCAAATAAAGAATCAGACCCGTGAGTGATCAGAACAATATATTGGATGACGTTACGCAAGGAGAGTATAAATATGGTTTCTTCACTGATGTCGAAAATGATACTATTCCGAAAGGGCTTAATGAGAATACTATCAGACTGTTATCTGAAAAGAAAGAAGAACCTGAGTGGATGCTTGAATTCCGGTTGAAAGCATACAGGCACTGGCTTACAATGAAAATGCCTGCCTGGGCTCACCTGGTTATTCCTGAAATAATTTATAACGATATTATTTATTATTCAGCTCCCAAAAAACAGGTCAGATATAACAGCCTTGATGAAGTAGATCCCGAACTGATCAGAACTTTCGAAAAACTTGGTATCCCACTTGAGGAACAGAAAATACTCTCAGGAGTTGCGGTTGATGCTGTTATGGACAGTATCTCAGTGAAAACAACTTTCCAGGAGACTCTCGCCGACCTTGGAATTATATTCTGCTCTTTCAGCGAAGCAGTGAAAAACCATCCTGACCTGGTAAAAAAGTATATGGGATCTGTTGTCCCTTATACAGATAACTTTTTTGCAGCACTGAATTCAGCAGTTTTCAGTGATGGCTCTTTTTGCTATATTCCCAGAGGTGTAAAATGCCCTATGGAACTATCTACCTATTTTCGCATTAATGCTGCGAATACAGGCCAGTTCGAACGTACACTTATCGTAGCCGAGGAAAACAGTTTTGTCAGTTACCTGGAAGGCTGTACTGCCCCGATGCGGGACGAAAACCAGCTCCACGCTGCAATAGTGGAGATAATGGCCCTGGATAATGCAGAAGTCAGATATGCTACAGTGCAAAACTGGTACCCCGGAGATAAAGAAGGAAAAGGAGGGATTTTCAATTTTGTCACTAAACGGGGTATGTGTAAAGGAAAAAATTCCCGGATTTCCTGGACCCAGGTGGAAACCGGCTCCGCCATTACATGGAAATATCCGAGCTGTATCCTTCTTGGTGATAATTCTTCAGGTGAGTTTTATTCCGTAGCTGTTACAAATAATTTTCAACAGGCTGACACGGGGACCAAAATGATTCATATCGGGAAAAATACCCGCAGTCGCATTGTTTCAAAAGGTATAAGTGCCGGCAATAGTAATAATTCCTACAGGGGCCTCGTTAAGGTTTTAAAAAATGCCGAAAATGCCAGGAATTTCAGTCAGTGTGATTCCCTCCTCCTCGGAGATAAATGCGGCGCTCACACTTTCCCATATATAGAAGTGGATAATCAGAGTGCTGTGGTAGAACATGAGGCCACTACATCAAAAATAGGTGAAGAACAGATATTTTATTGCAACCAGCGTGGTATGGATACTGAAACAGCAATAGGCCTTATCATTAACGGGTATACCCGCGAGGTGATAAACAAACTGCCAATGGAATTTGCCGTGGAAGCACAAAAATTACTTGAAATTACACTGGAAGGCAGCGTAGGTTAAAAGATAAAATTAAGAAAATGTTAAAAATAAAAAATTTAAAAGTTGCTATTGGTGATAACGAGATCATTACCGGAATAAACCTTGAAGTCAAACCCGGTGAAGTGCATGCAATCATGGGTCCAAACGGTTCCGGTAAAAGTACGCTTGCAGCAACACTCGCAGGCCGTGACTTCATTACCGTAAAGGAAGGAAAAATAGAATATCTTGGAAAAGATCTCCTGGATATGCCAGCCGAAGACCGCGCACGGGAAGGTTTGTTCCTCGGATTCCAATACCCTGTTGAAATACCTGGCGTCAGCATGGTAAATTTTATGCGTACTGCTGTTAACGAACAACGAAAATATAAAGGACTTGAACCTCTTTCAGCCGGAGATTTCCTGAAATTGCTGAGAGAAAAAAAAGAAATGGTCGGAATTGAATCCAACCTTACCAACAGATCAGTAAATGAAGGATTCTCAGGAGGAGAGAAAAAAAAGAATGAGATATTCCAGATGGCTATGCTGGAACCTAAACTGGCCATTCTTGACGAAACTGATTCAGGATTGGATATCGATGCACTAAAAATAGTGGCAATAGGTGTGAATAAACTCAAAAAACCCGATAATGCAGTAATAATTATCACCCATTATCAACGTTTACTCGATTACATTATTCCCGACTTTGTACATGTGCTGTATGACGGGAAAATAGTAAAATCAGGAGATAAATCACTTGCGATTGAACTTGAAGAAAAAGGCTACGACTGGATAAAAGAAGCGGTTAATGCCTTATAATGATTAAAATCATATGAATGTAGATTTAAAAATAGCAGATACTACTTCCATTTATACCAGTCTCTTTGAAAAGTACAGGCAGGAAATATTTGCCTCATCCCCTGATTTTATAAACCAGGTTAGAGAAAAAGCACTGGAAAGTTTTAAAAATCTTAAATTCCCGAAAAAGAACGATGAGAGCTATAAATATACATACCTGGAGGATTACTTTAAAAAAGAATTTACTCATTTATTTTATCCGAAAGGAATTGAGTTTGAGATGGAGGATGTTTTTAAATGTGATGTACCTGAACTGGATACTGAAGTTATCCTGGTTCTGAATGGATTTTTCTTCAGTCCGTATAAAGCCCTCACAAAGCTCCCCAACGGAGTAGTTTATGGTAGCCTTAGTGCTGCAAGTCGCCAATACCCTGAACTTTTTAAAGAACATTATTCAAAATACGCGGCATACACTAATGATGCCATAATTGCACTGAATACCGCATTTGCACAGGATGGTGTTTTTCTCTATGTCCCGGAAGGAAAGGTCTGCGAGAGACCATTGCAAATTATCCACCTTTTGCTATCCGATCAATCCCGGATGATCCATCACCGGAATCTTTTTATTCTCGGTGAAAAGGCCAGGGCAAACATTCTTATCTGTGACCACACTCTGTCTAACCAGCATTTTCTGACAAATTCTGTTACAGAAATTTATACAGGTCCAAATGCAAATTTCGATATCACCAGAGTTCAAAACGAACATAATGACTCTGTACAGGTAACCAATACCTATATCAGGCAAATGAACCGGAGCAGAGTCTCCTCAAATTATATTACATTACACGGCGGATTAGTAAGAAACAACCTCAATATAAAACTTGACGGAGAGTATGCTGAAAATCATGCTTCGGGACTTTACCTTGTCGATAAGACCCAACATATTGATAACTTTGTGACTATCAATCATAATCAACCTAATTGTAACAGCAACCAGCTATATAAAGGTATTCTGGATGACCACGCAACAGGAGCATTTAACGGGAGAATTAATGTATGGAGGGATGCGCAGAAAACCATAGCTTACCAGAAGAATAACAATCTGCTGCTCACAGATACAGCAAAGATGAATGTAAAACCTCAACTGGAAATATATGCTGATGATGTGAAATGCAGCCATGGCGCAACAGTAGGACAGCTTAACAATGATGCCCTTTTTTACCTGCGCTCCCGTGGTATCCCTGAAAAAGAAAGCAGGCACCTGCTGATGTTCGCATTTACCTTTGAAGTCCTTTCGATGATTAACATACCGGCCCTGAAGGAAAGGATCATTGACCTGGTGGAAAAACGATTACGGGGAGAATTATCCAGATGTAATAATTGTAAAATGAAATGCAGATAACACCTTTTATGACAGATTTAACTAATTTCGATGTTCAAAAAACGCGGGAAGATTTTCCTATTTTGCACACAAAAATACATGGAAAACCACTCGTTTACCTTGATAACGGTGCAACAACACAAAAACCACAGCTTGTAATAGACAGAGTAAGAGAACTCTATGAAAAGAAAAATTCCAGCATTCACCGTGGAGTGCACCACCTTAGTGAGATGATGACTGAGGAATATGAATACGCCAGGAGAACGGTTAAGGATTTTTTAAACGCCAGAGACACTAACGAGATCATATTTACCAGCGGAACTACAGGATCAATTAATGCACTCGCCTTTTCTTTCGGTGAAAAACACGTAATCGAAGGAGACGAAATAATTATTTCCGAGATGGAACATCACTCCAATATTGTCCCATGGCAGATGCTCTGTGAAAGAAAGAAGGCTAAGCTCCGCGTCATTCCCTTCGATGAAAACGGAGAACTTATTTTAAATGAGTATAAACTACTTTTTAATGAGAAAACACGTATTGTTGCTGTAACACATGCTTCCAACTCCCTGGGTACCATTAATCCTGTGAAAGAAATTATACATATAGCTCATGAAAATAATGTTCCTGTAATGCTCGATGGTGCCCAGGCAGTGCAACATGGGAAAATTGATGTTCAGGACCTGGATTGTGATTTCTACGTATTTTCAGGACACAAAATATATGGTCCGACTGGTATCGGAATATTGTACGGGAAAGAACATTTGCTCGATGCCCTGCCTCCTTACCAGGGCGGTGGTGACATGATCGACTGTGTGAGATTTGAAAAAACCACTTATAATGTCCTGCCATTTAAATTTGAAGCTGGTACAACAAATTATATCGGAGCTATTGGCCTGGCTTCAGCAATTGAATATGTGAATTCAAAAGGTGTGGAAAATATTGCTGCCTACGAAAAAAACCTGCTGCAATATGCAACCCGAAGATTGATCGAAGTAGGAGAAATGACAATCTATGGCAACGCAAAGGAAAAGATAAGCATTATCTCATTTCTGCCGGATAAAATCCACCCTTATGACATGGGAATGCTTATTGATAAATTAGGTATTGCTGTCCGGACAGGAACACACTGTACACAACCTGTCATGGATCACTTCAGCATCAGCGGTACTATCCGCGCCTCAATGGTGTTTTACAATACAGCTGAAGAAATCGATATATTTATTGATGCAGTTAAAAAAGCAAAAATGATGTTAAGCTGAAAATTATTTATCTTTGAAATATGGGTCCACTCCGAAAAGTCATTTCCCCCAACCTGTCTGCCGACAGGCAGGAATCCCTAAAGGGGACTTTCAGCAAGTTGCTGATTTATAAGTCCTCCCCCTTTAGGGGGCTGGGGGGGTAAAACAAATTTGAACAGAATATTTTACTTTTCGGCATAAACTCAATTATAAATCTCTCAAAGATTAATAAAACATGAAGATCAATAAAATCCAGGAAGAAATTATAACAGAATTCGAAGAATTCAGTGATTGGATGGACAGGTATAACTATCTTATTGAACTGGGTAACAATCTTCCACCCTTGGATGCAAAATATAAAACAGATGAATTCCTGATCAAAGGTTGCCAGTCAAAAGTCTGGCTTAAAGCAGAATACAATGACGGTAAAATTTTCTTTTCCGCTGACAGCGATGCGCTGATCGTAAAAGGAATTGTTGCCCTGCTGGTGAAAGTTTTTTCAGGACAAAAAGTGTCTGACGTAATGAATTCCGATTTATTTTTTATTGGTGAAATCGGATTAAAAGAAAATCTTTCCCCTACCCGCTCAAATGGATTGATAGCAATGATAAAAAAAATGAAAATGTACGCATTAGCCTATCATACCAAATATAGCAATTCATAAAATGTGGGAATAAAGAACCAGCTATGGATGAAGAACAAGACATATTCAGAATTGAAACAGAAATAATCAGGGTATTGAAAGAAGTCTATGATCCGGAAATACCGGTTAATATTTATGATCTCGGTCTGATTTACGAAATCAATCTGAATGATAATTATGAAGCGGAGATCACTATGACACTCACAGCTCCGAACTGCCCTGCTGCCGATATTATCCTGGCAGATGTAAATAACGGGGTAGGAAAAATAGAAGGAGTAAAAGGAGTGATCATAAACCTGACCTTCGATCCTCCATGGGATAAGTCAATGCTTTCCGAAGAAGCCCGTCTTGAATTGGGATTCCTGTAAAAATGAGGCAAAAAACAACATATACCGAAGCAATAAAGGAGGAAGCCCTGAAACTCGGATTTGATGATTGCGGATTTACTTCTGTACGGTTTCTCAGGGAAAATTATCACTATTTCATGAATTGGATCGGGAATGGATATAACGCAGGAATGCAATACCTGGCAAAAAATGTTAATGCACGTACCAATCCTTCAGAACTAATTAAAGATGCAAAATCGGTTATCAGTGTAATCCTCAATTACTACCCGGCTAAGAGTCAATCTGATCCTGAAGCACCTGTGATCTCTAAATATGCCTACGGGAAAGATTACCACCTGGTAATGAAAGAAAAACTAACTTCGCTCCTTACATTTATTCAGAAAATCATCCCGGGAACAAATGGTCGTGTATTTGCCGATTCATCCCCGGTGCTTGAAAAAGAATGGGCTCACCAGTGCGGATTGGGCTGGATAGGGAAAAATTCCCTTCTGCTGAATCCACGATACGGATCATTTGTTTTTATCGGTGAACTCATTATTTCCAGAGAACTGGAGTATAACAGCCCCATACAGAATCTGTGCGGAACGTGCAGGAAATGTATTGATGCATGCCCGACAGGCGCAATAATTGAAAACAGGATAATAGATGCAGGCAGATGTATTTCATATCTCACTATAGAAAATAAAATGGAAATTAATCCTTCCCTGCAAAATAAACTTGCAAACTGTGTGTATGGATGCGATATATGTCAGAATGTTTGCCCGTGGAACAATAACCTGGCACCACATAAAATAAAAGAATTTGATCCCCTGCCCGGGTTACTTGAGATGACAGCAGAAGAATGGAAAAAATCGGATGAAAAACGTTTTAAAGAATTATTCAGGGAAAGTGTAATCCTGCGGGTGGGATATGCAAGATTTAAACGAAATCTTGAAATTATTCCCCCAAAATAGTGATCACGATCCTGCGTTCTCTCCTCGGTCCGTCAAATTCACACAAAAAAATATTCTGCCAGGTGGACAAGCCCATCTTTCCTTCTGAAACAGGAATTGTTTCCTGTGGTCCGATGATCCCCGCCTTTAAATGTGCATCACCATTATTGTCTTGTGCATCATGTTCCCAGATGCCTGGTGGTATCAGCTTACTCAACAGGCTTATCACATCCCGTTGTACAGAATCATCCCAGTTTTCCTGTATCATAATACCTGCCGTTGCTCCCTGAACATACACATTAACAAGACCTTCCGATATCCCGCTTCTGCTTACTACAGCTTCAACCTGCCGGGTTATGTCGTATAATCCATTACGATCATGTGTAGTTATATGTATTATTTCACGCATTTATATTAACTTTAACACTTTATTGTAATTATTTCTTTATGTTAAAAGAATAAAATTATAAAAAAGCAGGATGAGTAAAAAATAATGGATTATAAAGAACATAATTGGACAACCTCAGACAGGAAAAAATTGTTTGCCCGTTCCTGGATAGCTGATTCACCTTCTGACAGCGTGGTTCTTTTCATCCACGGACTGGGAGATCATTCAGGCAGATATAAATTATGGGCAGAGATGTTCAACAACGCAGGATATTCTTTCCTGACCTATGACCAGAGAGGGCATGGGTTATCTGAAGGAAAACGGGGTCATGTCTCATCCATTGATACCCTGCTAACAGATGTTGACCTTCTCTATGAAAAAAGTAATGAATTATTTCCCGGGAAAAAAAAGATCCTTTACGGACATTCCATGGGAGGGAATCTCGCCCTGAATTATATCATCCGGTTTAACCGGGAAGTATCTGCATTAATTATTACTTCTCCATGGTTAAAATTATTTAAAGAACCCGGTTATACCACCATGCTTATCATAGGAGTGTTAAAACATTTTGTCCCGTTTCTCACATTGTCAAACCGCATTAAACCCGGACAAATTTCACATGATCCTGTTGTAATCAGGGAATACGAAACCGATCCGGATGTTCATGACCGGATCTCATTGAAAATGTTCCATGAACTCCATAATGCAGGATTATACGCCTTAAAAAATATATTTAAAATAAACTATCCGCTTCTTCTTATGCATGGAAGTGCCGATACTGTTACTTCTCCAAAAGCAAGTGAAGTTTACCTTTATAATACCAATAAGAAAACGCACTTCAAACTATGGGAAAACCAGTATCATGAGTTACATAATGAATTAATTAATAAAGAAGTATTTGCATATATAATAAATTGGTTAAAAGATAATATATTGTAGAGACGCACGGCTGTGCGTCTTGATTGTAAAAAACCACGTCCTCCATCCAGCAATTTTAATTAGAGGATCTTTATCATGATATTCAGAACTGAAGTACATATCACCCCCTCCGAAAATAAAATATCTCATCGTACACCCCTTTTACTTCTCGGTTCCTGCTTTACAGATAACATAGGCAGTAAACTCAGGGAACTGTGCTTTCCGGTATTTATAAATCCGTGCGGAATTGTGTACAATCCTGTTTCTGTAAAAAGATCACTGGACATTCTTATAGATGGCCCAGAATTCTCTGAGTCCGATCTCGGCAATTTTAATGATCTCTGGTACTCTTTTGATCACCATACTTCCTTCTCTCATCCTGAAAAAAATATCTGTCTGGAAAAAATAAACCAACATATCAGGGAAGGCAGGGAACAGGTTAAAAAAGCCAGTTATATCCTGGTAACTTATGGGACATCAAGAATTTATACACATAAAAAATTGAAAAGAGCAGTATCTAATTGCCATAAGATCCCTGCCAGTGAGTTTGAACAGCACATGTTAAATACTGATGAGATAGTGAATATTTCCATGGATATGGTAAAAAAAGTAACAAGTCTTAATCCTGATATTAAATTTATTTTTACTGTCAGTCCCGTACGCCACTGGAAAGACGGGGCTGTCGGAAACCAGCTAAGTAAAGCTGCACTTATTATTGCCATACACCATCTTATTGAACACATTCCATCAATAGCTTCCTACTTCCCCGCATATGAACTGATGCTGGATGATCTCCGGGATTACCGGTTTTATGCAGATGATCTTCTTCATCCCGGTTCCTCTGCAACTCAATATATCTGGGAAAAATTTGCCGGATGTTATTTCACTGATGAAACACTTTCCCTGGTCAAGGAATTAACAGCTTTAAATAATGCATTAAATCACCGCCCCTTTAATAAAAACAAGCCTTCATGGAAAACATTCCTCTGGAATAATAAAGAAAAAACAGAAACCCTGAGTAAAAAATTTCCCTTCCTTGATTTAACAAAATATTTTGAATATTTTACCTGATTAATAACATTTTCAATATTATTGTTTGGCAATTAAGTGAATTTTTGTACTTTTGCGCCCTGACAGAAGGGTGTTTAAGATCAGGGGACAGAAGTCCCCTGTTTTTTTAACATTAATAAATGATAGAAAAGCAAAACATAGAAAAAATTATCAGTAACCATATCGAAGGTACAGATATCTTCCTGGTTGATTTAAAGGTCAACCCGGGAAATGTCATTCATATTGTACTTGATAAACCGGAAGGGATCAGTATTAAAGAATGCACTGCGATCAACAGGTATGTTGTTTCACAGCTTGATAAAGATACTGAAGATTTTGAACTGGAAGTCTCCTCTCCGGGTCTTGGCATGCCTTTTAAAGTACTTCAGCAATACAGGAAAAATTTAGGGCGGGATGTAGAAGTGATTCTAAAGGATGGAACAAAAATAAAAGGAAAACTGGGTAGGGTTACAAACGAACAGATAGAAATAGAAGAACAGAAAAAGATCCGTAAAGAGGGAAAAAAGAGACCTGAACAGATCACAGTGATTACAAATTTTGCAATGAATGAAATAAAAAGTACAAAACTTATTGTTTCTTTTAAATAGAAGGATGAAACGATGGAAAATGTTAATCTGACCGACACCTTTTCAGAGTTTAAAGATCTGAAAAGCATTGACAGGGTTACCATGATGAGTGTGCTTGAGGATGTGTTCCGCGGTATGCTCATAAAAAACTATGGTACCGATCAGAACTTTGATATTATCATAAATATTGATAAGGGAGATTTTGAAATATGGAGAAACAGGGAGGTTGTTGAAGATGACAGCCTGGAAGATCCCAATCTGCAGATTCGGTTATCGGAAGCAAAACTTATTGACGAAGATTATGAAGTTGGAGAAGAAGTAACAGATGAAGTGAAACTTGAAAGTTTTGGCAGAAGGGCAATCCTGTCACTTCGGCAGAATCTGACTTCAAGGATACTGGATCTTGAAAAAAACAATGTCTATAACAAATATAAAGACAGGATCGGGGATATTATTACAGGTGAGGTGTACCAGGTCTGGAAGAGAGAAATACTGGTACTGGATGATGAAGGAAATGAACTTATCATGCCAAAGAATGAACAGATCCCTACCGATTACTTCAGAAAGGGAGATACCATCCGTGCAGTTGTTATAAAAGTTGAAATGAGAAATAATAATCCATTTATTATATTATCAAGAACAAGTCCTGTCTTCCTGGAAAGATTGTTCGAACTTGAGGTCCCGGAAATCTTTGATGGTCTTATCACTATTAAAAAAATCGTAAGGGTACCCGGAGAAAGAGCTAAGGTGGCAGTTGAATCTTACGATGAACGTATTGATCCTGTTGGCGCCTGTGTCGGAATGAAAGGATCAAGGATTCATGGAATAGTAAGAGAACTGAGAAATGAAAATATTGATGTTATAAATTATACCTCTAATAATCCATTATTTATTCAAAGATCCTTAAGCCCTGCTAAAATCAGTAATATTAAGGTAGTTGAGGCTGAAAAACGTGCAGAAGTTTTTCTGCAACCCAAAGAAGTTTCCCTGGCCATTGGGAAAGGAGGTTTAAACATCAAACTGGCAAGTCAGCTAACAGGATACGAAATTGATGTATACAGGGAAAGCGGGACAGAAGATGATGAAGATGTCAATCTTGAAGAATTTGCAGATGAAATTGAAGACTGGGTTATTGATGAGTTAAAAGCAATTGGATGTGATACAGCTAAATCCGTACTGGAATTATCGGTTGCTGAACTTGTCAACAGGACCGACCTTGAAGAAGAAACTATCAACGAGGTTATGAAAGTTTTAAAGGCAGAATTTGACTAATATCAGCAGGTTATAACTAATTTAGCGTTTCTGCCATAATATTTACAGAGGATTACAATCAGCTATGGGTGAAAATAAAGCCATAAGACTAAGTAAAATCGCACGTGAATACAATGTGGGAATATCAACTATTGTTGACTTTCTGCACAAGAAAGGATATAAAGTTGATCCTAACCCAAATACTAAAATTGATCCTGAACTGTGTCATTTACTGGAACAGGAATACAGTTCTGATTTTACAGAAAAAAGAAAATCCGAAAGCTTCAGTTTAAGAAATCTCAGGGAAAGGAAAGAAACTATTTCCCTTGATGATATTCCTCCCACCCAGGAACCTGAAGAGGATAACGAATTATTGATTAAAGATACTTCTGCTTCTGTTCCATTACGACCTGAAATAAAAAAGGAAGAAAAAGCGGTAAAAGACAGTTCTATAAAAATTGTAGGTAAATTAGATCCTGAGGTCCTGGAAGGAAAGAAAACAGCTCCACCCGAACCTGAAAAGAAAAAAGAAACTAAACATGACCAGGTTCTTGAGAAGGTGCCTTCAAAACCGGAAATTGAGAAAAAACAGGAAGAACCACCAACAGATAAAAAAGAAATTAAAAAAGGGGATAAACCTGTTTCAGATGTTGATATTAAAGTAGTTGGAAAAATTGACCTGGAAAAGGTTCCGGGAAAAACTAAAAAGCCAAAAACTGAACCTGAAAAGGAAAAAGAAGAGAAAAAAATAATTCCTGCAGACGAAACTTCAGATAAAATTATACCTGAAAAAGAATTCACACAGCAAACACTTCCCGATGATTACAGTATACCCGAATTACCATATGAAGAGGATGAAGAGGAAATTGAAGCATTCAAAGATGAGTTAGACGAGCCTGATGAAGATATTATCCCAACAATAATTGAAAAATTGCAAGGTCCTACTGTTGTGGGAAAAATTGACCTTCCACAGGAAAGAGAGTATAAGCATAAACCCGTTGCATCAAGTCAGGGTATGTTAGATGGAGATAAAAAGAAGAAAAGGAGAAGAATCAGGAAAGAAAAAGAGAGGGTTGAAGTAGCAAAACCAAAAGGAGGAGATATTAATGCAGTTGCAAGGAAAGAAAGCGGGAAAAAGAAAAAGAAGAAACTCCACCGCCCTGAAGTAAATGAAGAAGATGTACAGAAGCAAATTAAAGATACACTTGCAAAGTTAACAACAAAAGGGAAATCAAAAGGCTCAAAATACAGGAGAGAAAAAAGGGACGCAATACATCAACGTTTACAGGCAGATCTGGAAAGGCAGGAAGAAGAAAGCTATATTCTTAAAGTGGCAGAATTTGTATCTGTAAGCGAACTTGCTAACATGATGAACGTCCCTGTTAATGAAGTTATACAAACCTGTATGAATCTTGGAGTTATGGTTTCCATAAACCAAAGATTGGATGCTGAAACATTATCTATCGTTGCTGATGAATTTAACTATAAAGTGGAATTTATCAATGCAGAGATTTCTGTAGAAGATCAGGAAGAGGAAGAAGACGAAGAAGGTTTGGTCTCCCGTCCTCCCATTGTAACCGTAATGGGACATGTCGATCATGGGAAGACGAAATTGCTGGATTATATAAGAAAAACAAATGTTATCGGTGGAGAAGCCGGAGGGATCACACAACATATAGGGGCATACAGCGTTAAGATTGATGACCAGAGAAGGATAACCTTTCTTGACACGCCCGGTCATGAGGCATTTACTGCTATGCGGGCAAGAGGAGCAAAGATCACTGATGTAGCAATCATTGTTATCGCTGCTGATGATGGCATAATGCCCCAAACCATCGAAGCAATAAATCATGCGCAGGCCGCAGGAGTACCTCTTGTTTTTGCAATAAATAAAATAGATAAGCCAACAGCTAATCCTGAAAAGATCAAAGAAGAACTGGCAAATATGAACCTTCTTGTCGAAGACTGGGGAGGAAAATACCAGTCACAGGAGATTTCTGCTATTAAAGGTTTGAATATCGACCTGCTGTTGGAGAAAGTCTTACTGGAAGCCGAACTTCTTGAACTTAAAGCAAATCCTTTGCGGAACGCTATAGGTACTGTCATTGAATCCTCTCTGGATAAAGGAAGAGGTTATATTACCACTATACTGGTTGAAACCGGCACACTGAGGATCGGAGATGTTTTATTGGCCGGTTCTTATTACGGTCATGTCAAGGCCATGTTTAATGAGAGAGGTAGTAAAGTTACTGAAGTCGGGCCTTCCACACCTGTTCTCCTGCTCGGACTGAACGGTGCACCGCAGGCAGGTGACAGATTCAAGGTAATGGAAACTGACAGGGATGCTAAGGAAATAGCATTGAAGCGAGAACAATTACAAAGAGAACAGGCTCTCAGAACGAAAAAACATATTACACTTGAAGAAATTGGCCGCAGAATAGCTATCGGCAATTTCAAGGAACTGAACATAATTGTCAAGGGAGACGTTGACGGATCAATTGAAGCCCTTAGTGACGCATTATTAAAACTGTCCAATGAAGAGATACAAGTGTCCATCATTCACAAAGCAGTTGGCCAGATATCTGAATCCGATATATTACTCGCTGCAGCATCCAATGCTATTGTTATTGGATTCCAGGTGCGACCTTCCATGAGCGCCAGGAGACTTGCTGAAAAAGAACAAATTGAAATACGGCTCTATTCCATAATTTACGATGCAATAGAAGAAATAAAATCTGCTATGGAAGGAATGCTTTCTCCTGAAATCAAAGAAGAAATCACAGCAACCCTGGAAGTGCTTGAAGCTTTCAAAATTACTAAAGTCGGAACGGTAGCAGGATGTGTTGTGAGAGAAGGGAAAATAAACCGAAGCAGTAAAATCAGAGTCATACGGGACGGAATTGTTGTCTATACCGGTGAACTGGGCTCACTCAAACGTTTCAAGGATGATGTTAAAGAGGTAGTAAGTGGTCTTGAATGTGGTCTTAATATCAATAATTTTAATGATATTAAAGTAGGTGATATCCTTGAAGCATTTACTGAAACCGAAGTAAAAAAGAAATTATAAGCAGTTTGCAGGTATAATATTGATAATCATTGACTTTACTCCGAAAAGTCATTTCCCCCTCTGACTTCCCCAGGGGGGAGAACCAAGAAAAGGCTGAAGTTGAAAATAATATTGATGTTTAAACAAATTAAGAAAACAATAATCCAACAGCTTCAAAGTCCCCCTTGGGGGATTTAGGGGGATTAGGGGGAAATGACTTTTCGAAGTAGACTCATCACTATTTATTTAAAATAAAAAAAAGTCCTGTAATAATTACAGGACTTTTTTTTTATCAGGATTTATTTTTACATCATTCCACCCATTCCACCCTGGCCTCCCGGGGGCATTGGAGGTTCCTTCTCAGGTTTTTCGGCAAGTACACACTCTGTTGTTAACAGCATACCTGCAACGGAAGCTGCATTCTCAAGAGCAATACGTGCGACTTTAGTAGGATCGATAACACCCGATTCAAAGAAGTTTTCATACTTCTCAGTCCGTGCGTTAAATCCAAAATCATCCTTTCCTTCCTTCACTTTCTGAGCAACAACAGAACCATCTATACCTGCATTTTCAACAAGTTGACGTAATGGCTCTTCCAGTGCTCTTTTTACAATCGCTATACCTGTTGTCATATCATCATTATCACCTTTCAGCTTTTCAAGATCTTTAATTGCACGGATATAAGCAACACCGCCACCGGGAATGATCCCTTCCTCAACAGCTGCCCTGGTTGCACTTAATGCATCCTCAAAACGATATTTCTTTTCCTTCATTTCAACTTCACTTGCTGCCCCAACATAGATTACAGCCACACCACCAGCAAGCTTTGCAAGTCTCTCCTGTAATTTTTCCCTGTCATAATCTGAAGTTGTATTCTCTATCTGTTTTTTTATCTGACCTACTCTTCCTTCAATTAATTTCTTTTCTCCTGCACCATTGACAATAGTTGTATTTTCTTTATCAATGGTAATTTTATCAGCGCTGCCAAGCATATCGAGAGATGCTCCTTCGAGCTTCAGCCCCTTTTCTTCCGAGATCACCGTTCCGCCTGTGAGGATTGCAATATCCTCGAGCATTTCTTTTCTTCTGTCTCCGAAACCGGGAGCTTTTACTGCTGCAATACGTAAAGAACCTCTCAGTTTATTTACCACAAGTGTTGCAAGAGCTTCCCCATCAACATCTTCAGCAATAATCAACAAAGGTTTTCCTGTTTGTACAGCAGTTTCCAGGATAGGAAGCAGATCCTTCATGGTTGATATCTTCTTATCATGTATTAAAATATAAGGATTTTCCAGCACTGCTTCCATCTTCTCAGTATCTGTAACAAAATAAGGAGAAATATAACCACGGTCAAACTGCATACCTTCTACCAGTTCAATAGTTGTTTCAGAAGTTTTTGCTTCTTCAATAGTAATTACACCTTCTTTTTTCACTTTTGACATTGCTTCTGCAATTATTGATCCTATTGAAGTATCATTATTTGCAGAAATGGTAGCTACCTGTTCAATTTTTTTATTGTCGTCACCAATTTCTCTTGACTGAGATTTAATATTTGCAATAACTTTAGAAACTGCCTTGTCAATACCTCTTTTCAGTTCCATTGGATTAGCCCCGGCAGTTACATTTTTTAACCCGACGTGAATAATAGATTGTGCAAGCACAATAGCAGTGGTGGTTCCATCACCGGCATCATCATTGGTTTTTGAAGCCACTTCCTTTACCATTTGAGCACCTACATTTTCAAAATGATCAGGTAATTCAATTTCTTTTGCAACAGTAACACCGTCTTTGGTTATTGAGGGTGATCCAAATTTTTTGTCAAGCACCACATTCCTTCCCTGGGGACCAAGTGTGACTTTTACGGCGTTTGACAACGCATCAACACCTTTTTTAAGCTGTTCGCGTGCATCAATATCAAATTTTATTTCTTTTGCCATTTTTTATAATTTTAAAGTTATTATACGATTAGATTGCTGCAAGAATGTCAGACTGCTTCATAATCAGGTAATCAATACCATCAATGGATATTTCAGTTCCGGCATATTTGCCATAAAGAACAACATCTCCGGGTTTAACTTCCATTTTTTCCTCACTGGTACCAGGCCCAACGGCAATAATTGTCCCTTTCTGTGGTTTTTCTTTTGCAGTATCTGGAATAATAATTCCACTAGCGGTTTTTTGCTCAGCCTCCATGGGTTTAATCAATACCCTGTCAGCTAATGGTTTGATCTTTACATCTGCCATTTCTTATTGATTTTATAGGTTTAACATAATTTTCGCTCCTTCCTTCTCTCATATTTTGTGCCAAAGGAATGTCAGCATCTTTTATCGCTGTTTTTCAGCCAAATTGTACTGTAATGGAAAAACCAGAAAAAAAATTAAACTAATCAAAACTTGTGATAATATTGATTTACAACTAAATAGGACATAACCGGAAGACAAAAAAAAGAGTGTCAGTTTTATGACAACCTGACACTCTTTTTATAAAAGAAGATTATTTATAGTATTGAAAGTATTTATTCTTCCGGATTCTCGGGAAGTGAAATTACATTATTCGCGGGATCATTCAGCAGGTTGTTATCAAACTGCCCTTCGATTCTTGCTTTCTCGTCCACTTTTGCTTTGGGAAGGGTCATAGTGGACAGAAGACTAAAAACAAGCAGGCACGCAGCAAGCGTCCATGTAGCTTTCTCAAGGAAATCTGCTGTCTTCCTTACACCCATAAACTGGTTTGAAGAAGCAAAATTGGATGCTAAACCACCTCCTTTTGAATTCTGTACCAAAACGATGAGAATAAGCAAAAGACAGGTGATTAGGATCAAAACTGTAAATACAACATTCATATCTGTAACATTTTATTTATTGAAAATTTTCTTTATCTCTGCAATTTGAGACGCAAAGTAAGCACTTTTTACCGGATATTTCAAAATTAATTTCTCATATGCATAAATTGCCTTGGTATACAGGCCCTGTTTTATATATATTTTAGCAAGTGTATCTGTAATAAGGCTATCATCTTCTATTACACTATGTTCTGCAATATCCCCTGACAGGTTTATGACCCTGTCTGCTCTTATTGCTCTGTGCTCCCCGTTAATAAATTTATCTATGAGTTCTTCCTTTTTCTTTCTTTCATGTAAACCTGATTGATTCTTATCTTGCTTAAAATTAAAATAAAGCAGATCACTTTGATGCTGAAAGTCATAACTCACTCTCTTACCAGGTTTATCTTCATTAAGAGAAAATAACTTGTCTTCTGGTATACCTACATCATTTTTATTACTGCTTTTCTTCCCCAATGATGTCCCGTAAATAATGTGGTGAAGATAATTGCTATTGTTCAGATAGGCAGCATTTTTTTTCAGCACATTCCTGAATACTTCAGTATTTTCTTTCCTTGCGGCTATCAATTGCATAATCCTGGCTAATGAAAATAACGGATATTTGTCAATGATCTCATTGAATATCCTGTAATCTGTTTCTTTTAACAATTCAGGATCAATAACAAGTTGTATGAAATCATTTTTTTGCATTATACAAAGATATTACCAATTTACAAATGCCCGGTTAAAGATGTCTTCGATAAGGACTTCCAGTATTAACCCGATAAGCTCATCCTCAATCTGTGATAGATCCCTGGAGCTATCGTAATCTTCATATCTTGAAAAAGTAGTATCAAAATCCTGATCGGGATCATGGGTATTTGTAAATTTAACTCTCACAGTTATAGTCAACCTGTTCAGGGCTGCAGTCTCTTCACCCGTGATTGCCGTAGGGCGGGTTTCATAATTTCTGATCTCTCCTGAAAAATCTACATCTCCAAAACCATTAATCAGCATCAGGTTTGTCTGTCCCTGGATCTTATCTTTTAAAGCATCGGCAAACTTCTGACTAAGCTGAGCCTGTACCAGCGGAGCCCTGTTAGGAAAATTCTGGACAGAACAGGTCCTGATTTCCGGAGGGATAGTTACACCGCTGAACGAATAACTTACTTTGCAGGATTGAAATAAAGTTATTGAACCAAAAATAAATATCAGTGATACTATCTTCAACAATGTGTATTTATTATTGAATGTCATACTCCTTGATTTTTCTGTATAATGTTCTTTCAGAGATACCCAGATCCCGGGCTGCATATTTTCTTTTATTATTATGTTTTTCAAGAGCTTTTATGATCATTTCTTTTTCCTTCTCATCAAGGGAAAGTGATTCTTCCACTATTTCTTCTGTGTCCTGTATTTGTATGTTATCAGCTCTGGTGCTGACAAATTTTTCAGTTTGTTCAGTACTTTCATAATCCTCCCCGTTATTATAAAGTTTCCTGATGATCCTTGCATTCTCCTTATGAAATGTATCTCCACCTGTTTCCTGGTGTTCAAGCATGTTATGCACCAGTTTCTTCAGATCGCTCATATCTGTTTTCATATCAAACAGAATTTTATATAAAATCTCACGTTCCGAGGCAAAGGTTTCACGATCGATAGCCCCACCGGCTAAAACCGGTAATTTAGACTTTTGATAATCCGGAAGATATCTTAACAGTATTTCAGCATTTATGATCCTTTCTTTTTCTATAATAGAGATCTGTTCAGTTACATTTTTCAATTGCCTTACATTACCCGGCCATTCGTATGCTTCAAGGGTCTGCACCGCATCTTCCGTGAGATTTATTTCAGGCATCCTGTATTTTTCTGCAAAGTCAAGAGCAAATCTTCTGAATAGTAATTGAATATCATTTTCTCGTTTTCTTAAAGGAGGAATATATATAGGTACTGTATTCAGACGATAATATAAGTCTTCCCTGAACCGGTTATTTCGTATAGCCTCAGTAATATCAATATTTGTTGCAGCAATGACCCTTACATTTGTTTTCATTACTTTGGAAGATCCTACCCTCATGTATTCCCCTGATTCAAGAACACGTAATAATCTTACCTGGGTTGACAAAGGCAGTTCAGCAACTTCATCTAAAAAAATTGTACCTCCGTTTGCAACTTCGAAATATCCTTTTCTCGACTCTGTGGCTCCTGTAAAAGAACCCTTTTCATGGCCAAAAAGCTCAGAATCAATTGTTCCGTCAGGTATGGCTCCGCAATTGACAGGAATATACGTGCCATGTTTCCGGGCACTTAAAGAGTGTATGATCTGGGGAAATACTTCTTTCCCTGTCCCGCTTTCCCCGGTTATCAGAACCGACAGATCAGTGGGAGCAACCTGTACAGCAATATTTATTGCATGATGCAAGCCTGCATAGTTACCTATTATTCCAAATCTTTGTTTAATTTGCTGTATATCCATGTACAGACGAATTTATTTTACTGACAAAATAGCTGTAATTTAATGACAAAATTACAATTTTCTATCTATTTTTGCTAATCCAAGATTTAACTTAATCAAATTTTTATTCCAGTATGAGTTTTCTTTGCATTATTCCGGCACGATACGCATCAGTGAGATTCCCTGGCAAACCCCTGGCATTGCTTGGGAACAAACCGGTGATCCAATGGGTATACGAGCGTTCTTTTCCTGTTATCGAAGAAACATATGTAGCCACTGATGACAAACGCATTTATGATGAGGTATTAAATTTCGGAGGAAAAGCGGTTATGACTTCCTGTACACATTTGAGCGGAACCGATCGTTGTGCAGAGGCTTTACACATCATCTCAAATGAAAGTGGCAAACATTTTCAGTATGTAATTAATATCCAGGGAGATGAACCTTTTATTCATGATTCTCAGATTCATATGCTCATGAAGAGTTTCCAGGATGAAAGAACTGATATTGCCACTCTTGCAAGAAAAATACATAAAAAAGATGATATTTTTAATGTCAACATCACAAAAGTAGTAACTGACAGTTTTGATTATGCACTTTATTTTTCCCGTTCACCTATTCCGTATATCAGGAACCTGGATAGCGATCTTTGGCCGGGAGAACATAGCTTCTATCATCATATAGGTGTGTATGCATACAAAGCACCTGTACTTTTTGAATTAAGCCGTTTATCTCCTTCACCACTGGAACGGGCAGAATCTCTTGAGCAGTTACGCTGGCTTCAGAACGGATATAAAATAAAAGTAAATGTAACTGAATATGAGAATATAGGAATCGACACCCCTGAGGATCTGAAGAAAGCTGAAAAATACTTACATCACTAATTATTTTTATTCATAACGTAATGATCTTGCAGGTTGCGCCTGCGCTGCAGTATAAGCCTGAAGCCCCACTATTATAACTGCAATAATAAAAGCCAGAAAAGCTCCTGAAATAAACAAACTGGGATGGAGTTCTATCCGGTAAGAAAAACCTTTCAGCCATGAACCTGCAGTTATCCAGGAGATCAGCCAGGCAATAATGGTCGAAATTACCAGTAAAACAGAAATATTTGTAAGGATCATCAATACTATTCTCATATCTGTTGCACCATGAACTTTCCTTATACTTATTTCTTTTAATCTACGCTGCGTAGTGTACATCGTTAATCCATAAAGCCCCAGGCCAGCAAGGAAAATGGCAAGTAAGGAGAAAACCAGTGATAATTTTCCTGAACGTTGTTCTTCAAGGTAAAACTGATTCAGCCTGTCATTCAGGAAAAAATACTGTAAAGGTTCATTATCTGTAAACTGTGACCATGTTCGTTGAATATGCTGTAAAGTATGCTGAAAATTATCTTTCCCGTTATCAAAGCTGAGCGAAATAAATCCTGAATGCTGGCTACTGGTTTTAAGTTGTATTGCCAGCGGTGAAATGTTCTCATGGAGCGAAGCAGAATGAAAATCCTTCACCACTCCTATAACTTTCAGCTCTTTTCCCATCCCCTCATCCATAGGTAAAATAAAAATAGTATTAAAAGTATCCCTGATCTCAAACTCCCTGATTGCAGTTTCATTTATCACAATAGCTGCTGTATCATCAGGAATACTGTCATTAAAAAATCTTCCGGCAACTAAATTAATGTTGTATGCATCAATAAAATAGGGATCTGTCCAGTATGTACTCATAAAATAACTGGTATTTTTATCCCGGCCTTTTATCTGGTATGAATTCTTATAATTGGAATTTCCTGCATAAACAGTAGAGTTTGTTGTTTTAAGTATTGAAGGGAATTTTTCAAGTTCCTGCATGAAAGAACTGATGCTATCTCCAAGAGGATCCAGCCGGTAAATCACCAGAACATTATCCCTGGTAAATCCCATGTCTTTTTTCCTGATATATCTTAATTGTGAAAAAATAATAATGGTTCCGGTAATAATAACAATGGAGATAGTAAACTGGACTATTACCAGGATATTCCTGGTTAAACTCCCACCTTTGGCTGATGCAAAACGACCTTTTAGTGCCTCAACAGGCTTGTATGATGAAAGAATAAAAGCCGGGTAACTGCCACAGAGGAATCCTACCATTACAGCCAGAAGGATCAAACCCGGTATTGTGTACCATGTGGATAGATATTGAATTTTGAGATTCAGATCCATCATGCTGTTAAAGAAAGGAAGAACAATCTCCACGATTATCATGGCGAAAATAAGAGATAGTAAACTAAGGAAAATTGATTCCCACAGGAATTGTTTTATTATAAGTCCCCGTCCTGATCCTGTTATCTTCCTCATGCCAACTTCTTTTGCCCTTTGGGATGCTTTGGCTGTTGACAAATTCATGAAATTAATGCTTCCGATAAGAATAATAAATATGGCTATAAAGCCGAAAATAAACAGATATTTTTTATCAGAGGGAGGTTTGAAACCACCAGGTATGGACGGATCGAGATGGATATCTGTGAGAGGTTGCAGAAAATATTCATACCTGTCACCAGAGGCTTCATATTCCTTAATGTCAATCCCCATAACCTGCTGAACCTGGGGCCCAATATAATTTTCAGTTACTTCCCTGAGCTTATTTTCTACTTTTTTTGCAGACTCTCTTTTATCCAGCAAAATATAAGTATACAGATAACTGCTCAGCCAGTATTTGCTTTTACTTTCAGGATTACCGGAGAAAGAAATGATAAGGTTGAAACGAAGATGTGTTTCATCGGGAGGATCGGCCACCACGCCGGTAATTGTAAAAACAGAAGTATCAGTATCAGTTTCAATGATCTTGCCCACAGGATTTTCTTTCCCAAAGTATTTCGTGGCAATTGATTCTGTTAGTACTAATGAATTCCGCTCTCTGAGCATGAGAGCAGGATTGCCGTGCAAAACAGGCAAGTCAAAAAAATTAAAGAATCCTGAGTCAGCAAATATCATGTGTTCCTTCAGGTATTTCTTCCCCTCAATTTTAAGAAGTATCTGTCCACCTCTGACAATTCTTGTGTAATCTGTAACTTCAGGTAACTCGTCCATCAACACAGGGCCCAGTGGTGGGCATGTCCATGCTCCCCTGAATTCAGAATTTGACATTTTGCCTTCCTGATATAAACGGTAAATCCTGTCAGCATTAATGTACATCCTGTCATAACTCAACTCGCTGATAATAAATAACAGGATAAATATAGCGCTGGCGATACCTATAGTAAGTCCGGCTACATTAATAAATGTAAATGATTTATTTCTGGATATATTTCTTATCGCAACCAGTAAAAAATTTTTCCACATAGGTTCAAACCGTTTAGGAATCATTCAGGATTTTCCCGGGTAATGTTCACCAAAAGTAATGCCATCAATTCTATGATGCTGACTATTATATATTTAGATTATTTTAAGAATGATCCGCATTTTGAAGAAATGTACGGTGAAGTACAGGAAATGTACGGAATCGGATAAATTATTACTATTCAAATTCGACAACCAATGTATAATAATAAAAATTATCGTCAATCTTTTCAAATGAATATTTCAGAGGATTACCTGATATTTTTGCCATTTCAATAAGCCCAAGACCAGCGCCTCCCTTTTCAGTGAATTTTCCGTTAGTGATTGTCTGTCTGTATAAAATCCTTAATTCCTCTGGATTTTTACTATTAACCAGGTCAAGTTTACCTTTAAGTTCAGTAACAGCAGCAGCTTTTAAGGGATTTGAGACTGTGACCCGGTATTTTGTTTGATTCTTATGTAATTGAAAAGAAGGAACATAATTTTTACGTATATAATTATTATCCTGGTATGCATCACTATTCTTGTAAACATTTTCAAGGGCTTCAATCATTACGCTTAATATACGCTTGTAGATGCCAACCTTCATGTTGTTTTTAACTACAATATGTTTCAGCATGGTTAAAAGTCTACCAATTGTGCTGAAAGTAAGGTGCCCTTTATATTCGAGTAATAATTCCTCTTGTTTCATACCGGATTAAAAGCCAGACAATGTAATAAATAATTTTCAATTTTCAAGCATCTGTTTTTAACAAATTTTTAAGTCACTGACATTATATCCTTCGTCCTTTAAAAGCGGGTATGTTTTTGATGCTTCAACTGCCAGCTGGTCACATCTTTCATTTTCAGCTATTTTTGAATGCCCTCTTATCCATTCTATTTTTACTTTATATCTGTAATAAAGTGGTAAGAATTTACGCCACAGGTCCGGATTTTTCTTTTTTTTGAAATCTTTTTTATCCCATTCAAATAACCATTCCCTGTTCACAGCTTCAGAAACATATTTTGAATCTGTATATATCAGTACATTAGCATTTTCCCATTTTATAGCTTCAAGACCTTTGATTACAGCCAGCAGCTCCATACGGTTATTGGTAGTATACTCATACCCTTCACTAATTTCCTTCCTGTGCTTACCACATATCAATACGACGCCAATACCTCCCGGGCCCGGATTCCCGCTCGCCGCACCATCAGTGTATATTGTTATAAGTTCTTTTGATCTGGCATTGCTGTTATTTTTCATGCAAAAAAAAGTGTGTTATGTTATTTTTTATTAATGCGTTCGCATTGGCTATCCCGCTAATGCGGGAGAACCCCCATGTTTTTTTGTCCTTGTTGTGTGCGATAGTGCATGGGGGTTTCATATTTCATCATTTCCTTGTTATTTGCGCTAATACTGTAATCATCAGGAGATAATTTCTGACCTGTTAATAAGTATTTTTTTCAAATCTGATGGAGTTATGATCCTTAATACCCATATCAATATACCACCAACTAAAATCCCCAGAATAAAACCAGTCCCTTCCCTGATGTGAGCCATCTCCACTAAATAAATAAAAAGAAACAAGCACAAAGTAAAGATGATAATTTTAAAGATAAAATTAAATTGAATTTTTAGCTGAAATATTTTCTTTGCCAGAAGGATCTGTGTAATTGCAAAGAAACCCTGGGAAACAAGATTACTAATCGCAGCTCCTAACGCTTCATATTTCCGTATAAGAATAAAATTAAGTACCACGTTGATCAATACAGTGGTAAATGCAAGTATATTCAGTTCTTTAAGATTCCCTCCTGCAGTAAGTAATGACCCGAAAATGTAAGTGGCAGAGATAAATACAAAAGAGAGTATTAAAACCGGAAATATCCCTGCAGAAATTTTAAGATGTTCATTATAAAGAATATCTATGATCCATTCAGAGTAATGTACAGATAAAACAGCAAGGCATAATGCTGGCACTACCAGGAATGTAACCGACAATCTTAAGATTTCATTTACAGGTTCTTTAAATTTTATCATCCTTGAGAAAATGGGTAGCAGCAATCCTGCAAATAAAAAAGCGATCATTGAGACGGCATCGAGTATCCTGTATGACTGAGCATAAATTCCTGCCTGGATTTTTCCATCATTAAGTATTCTTTCCAGCATGACAAAGTCAATCCGGCTGAAAAATGACATCAGTAAAATCAGAATTGCATAAGGATAACTTTTTTTCAACAGATCAATACTGAAAGCAGTATTGAACCTGAAAGAAAGAATACCTGAATATCTCAGAACAATCAGAAACGTTATAATAACAGTAATAAAATATGATATAGTCTGCGCATAAACAAACCATTCAATTTTAAAAGGTTTTTTAATAATGTTTCCCCAGATTAAAAGGGAACATATAATGATCATAACAACTCTGTCGAGAACTGATATCAGGCTGTCCGTCCTGAAAAAGTGCAAGCCCGAAATATTTGAGCGTAGATATAAAATAAAGGAAAGCAGAAACTGGTTAAAGATAAGTATAATCAACAATTTAACCTGGGCATTGGAATACCCGATAAAAAGTCCTGACAAGACAGTAACCAGCGCATAAAAACCAGCCAGCATAAATTTCAGTGGCACAATCTGAGCAAAATATGCTGGCTGAATACTATGATCCTGAGCAATACTACGGTTATTAAGATTGGATATCCCGACATCCAGGAGGATATTCAGCAGGACGGAAAAACTAAAAAGGGAAAAATAAAAGCCATAATCTTCCGATCCTACCATATTCTGCACTTTTCTGTCTATCCCGAAAACCCAGAACGGTTTAATAAGAATGTTAAGTAATATCAGTAATGCAAGATTAGACAGGAAGATTCTTTTCAATTTTTTCAGATTTTAATAGCAAATTTAATATTCTTTATGTCTTTATCTGTAATTTTATTCTTTGAAATATTATCAGAAGTAACCGAGTAATTTATTTAAATTTAAATGAGATTCTTCGCTGTCGCTCAGAATGACAGGCTTTTCTTTATGATAATATAAGGGTGGGAGTGGTTGGCGGCGATGCCGCCAACCACCCCCACCAATGCTACCCCTCGTAATTGTAAAGCACTGTCATTCTGAGCGTAACGAAGTGAAGCGAAGAATCTCATTATTGTTATAATAAATTACTCGGTTACTACTGAAATATTATATATATTTCCTCCCAGGATAAATAAATCATGAAAATAGCATGTAATGTCCGATTATTGAAAAAAAACAAACTCGATGGTATCGGTTGGTTTACCTGCGAAACGTTGAAACGTATTGTAAAATCCCATCCCGAACATGAATTTTTGTTCCTTTCAGATCATACTTTAGATACAGAATTTATTTTCAGTGATAATATCCGACAGGTAGTAATCCCCCCGCCTGCACGACATCCTTTTCTCTGGTATGCCTGGTGTGAATGGTCTCTTCCGTTTGTGTTCAGAAGATATAAACCCGACATTTTTCTTTCACCGGATGGTTTCCTTTCCCTTTCTTCCAATTTACCATCTTTACCTGTCATCCATGACATTAACTTTCATCATCGTCCTATGGATCTCCCTTTATTCAACAGGTTATATTACCGTACTTTCTTTCCTGAATTTGCAAAAAAAGCCGACCTGATTGCCACTGTTTCTGAATTCTCAAAAAATGATATTATAAAAAGTTATGATATAGACGAAAATAAAATCCATGTTGTATACAATGGAGTACATGAACTCTATAAACCACTTACTCCTGGTGAAAAATTAAATACACGCAGGGAGATAAGCAATGGTTCTCCGTATTTTATTTTTATTGGTTCTCTTCATCCCAGGAAAAATATTAGTAACCTTCTAAATGCTTTTGATTATTTCCGCAATAGTATTAAGGATTTTAAACTTTTAATTGTCGGAGATAAGATGTTTAAGACGGGCGAAATATTTAATTCATGGAAAAAAATGAAATATCGTAAAGATGTCATTTTTGCCGGAAGACATGAGCCATCTACGTTGTACAGGTTTTTAGGATCTGCTGAGGCACTTGCCTATTTCCCCTATTATGAAGGTTTTGGGATCCCGCTTATTGAAGCTATGTACAGTGAAGTTCCGATAATTACCTCCAATGTCACTTCAATTCCCGAGGTTGCAGGAAGTGCTGCCGAATATGCCAGCCCTGATAATATTAAAGATATGGCAATGTTGATGGAAAGGATTGTAATGGAAGACGGGCTGAAAGCAAAACTCATTAATGAAGGGAAAATCCGAAGAACAAGATATAGCTGGGATAAAACTGCAGAGGCTTTATGGAAGGTAGTGGAAAAAACTTATGAAATCACAAGATAATGCTGAAGAATTTTTTAATCCCGGGAATACTGGTAGCAGGCTGCGATGAAGCCGGAAGAGGATGTCTTGCAGGCCCTGTGTTTGCTGCTGCAGTTATACTTCCTGAAGATTATTCACATAGTTATCTTAATGACTCGAAACAACTGACAGCAAAAAAAAGGGATATTCTAAGAAAAGAAATTGAAAATGAAGCAGCAGCATTTGCTGTAGGCATTTCTGATGTAAGTGAAATTGACATGTGGAATATTGCAAATGCTTCTTACCTTGCGGTACACAGGGCTCTTGAAACACTCTCAGTAAAACCAGGCCATATTCTGATGGATGGGCACCGATTCAAACCTTATGGGGAGATTCCCTTTACCTGTATTATTAAAGGGGATGCCACTTATTATAGTATTGCAGCAGCTTCTGTTCTTGCAAAGACTTATCGCGATGAGCACATGCTCGTCCTTCATCATGCATTCCCTGAATATGGATGGAATAAAAATAAAGGATATCCAACACTTCAGCATCGTAAAGCCATAGCAATCAATGGGCTGTCACCTCATCACAGGAGAACATTCAGACAACTGAACAATCAGATGGAATTGGAATTTAAAGAAATGTAACTTATGGTGGTTTATATAATAATTGAATATTAATTAAATTGCATAAAGCACTAATAATTCTTATTAAAGAATAACTGGTATAAAACCAAATTTCAATAAAATATTTTATACCTTTTCATTTTTATGAATTAATTTGCACCCAGGAAGATTAAATTTTAATGTATTTTTTTATAACAATAGTTCGTTAAATTTAAATAGAACGCAAAGCAAAGGCGCAAATTATTGATTATTAATAACATACGCAAAATAAGAATAATTTATTAAAATATTAATTATCAGTGTGTTATAACCATATAACGAAGTATTATTATAAAATTATCACTACTGTTTTGATATAAAAATTATAAGTTCTTTGAAATCTTTTGCAGATAAGGATTACAGCATTTTTTAAAGCT
>ENA-OSEO01000893-OSEO01000893.1-sediment-metagenome-genome-assembly--contig:-NODE-893-length-64398-cov-32.432036_pt1 | contig 64398 bp, 62 predicted proteins | sample MGYA00237883_ERZ534232 | MGnify/ENA metagenome assembly ERZ534232
AGATAGAGGGTTTTGCGTTGAAAAATCTTCATTCTCTCCACTTTTCTCCAAATTTCCTCCATTTTTCCACAGCCTCTGAGCAATACCGCCTTCTTGAAACCTCAAATTATGGGGTGAGCACCTATATTTTCACATGTGTGAGAGTAAAGTTGATAGTATTCTAAGAGATTTCTCACCATTAAAGAATTACCTCTAAAAAATTCACCTCGGTACCAATAATTTTTCTCTATATACCCACGCATCAATCATTTTTCTATTAACAAATATTCCGGGAAGCGAGAAACTCTTTGATCTCATCCCCAGTGGGCAATGATGGTTGTGCTCCAAATTTACAGGCTGCCAATGCACCAGCTGCACTCGCATGGATAACAGCATCTTTTAACGACATACCTTTCTGCAAAGAATTAACCAACCCTCCCGTAAATGCATCCCCTGCCGCGGTTGTGTCTACTACTTCTATTTTGAATGCTGGTGTATGCCAGACCGAAGTACCATCTGCAACCACTGACCCTTTCTCGCCGAGCGTAAGGACAATATTTCCCTTTGTTTTCCTTTGTAAATTTTGTGCTACCTCTAAAGCTGATTCAATATTTTCTACAGCTTTGTCGGCAATGGTTTCTGCTTCGGTTTCATTAACCAACAGGTAATCAATTTGTTTAAGCATTGCATCATCAAGGGGCTTGCTTGGTGCTGGTGCTGCATTGAACACCGTTCGAACATGCTCGGCTTTGGCTGCATTCAGAGCATATGCAACAGTTGACAATGGTGTTTCCAGTTGTACAACAAGAAATTCGCTCTGGCTAAATAAAGTTCTGGCTTCATTGACATCGGTATTGATAACTCTTCCATTTGCGCCAGCCACAACAATAATTCGATTTTGCCCAGTTTTTTCCACAACGATCATAGCAACGCCTGTTGAACAGGTATCATCATATTTTACTTGATCAACATTCACTTTATTTTCTTTTAGCTTTGCCACCAATTCATTTCCAAATGCATCATTGCCTACTCTGCCAACCATAACCACTTCGCCCCCCTGACGCGCGATTGCTACTGCCTGGTTTGCTCCTTTTCCTCCTGGGATTGTCTGAAAACTTGAACCGGTCAATGTTTCTCCACCTTCCGGCGCACGATCAGTACGAACCACCAGATCCATGTTGATACTACCTAAAACAACAATTTTCTTTTTCATATCGCTCTGCATGAATTCCTTTTTATTAATTTTGTTTCTAGAACAATCCTTTTATAATTTAATTCTCTTTCATTCGTTCTTACCCGCTGCCGATGAAACTTTATTTTATCAACGAGCAGGTCAACAACCAAATCTGCCATTTCATGAATCGGTTGTGCCATGGTGGTCAGCATAGGATACACCGTTTGTGAGAAAGGAATATTATCAAAACCAATAACTGAGATATCTTCAGGGATTTTCATGCCCTGATTATTCACAGCCTGAAACGCCCCCAATGCCATCATATCATTACAAGCAAACACAGCCGTTGGTGGTTGTGGCAACGCCAACAATGCTCTCATGGCTCTATCGCCGCTTTCGTAATGGAAATCTCCCGGAATAATCAGGTTCGTATCAATCTGGATACCTGCTTCTTGAAGCGCCTGTTTATAGCCAGCTACGCGCTGGGCACTGGGTGTTATCGGCGAAGGTCCAGCAATACATGCAATACGTCGATGTCCCAACTCGATCAAATATCTAGTGGCATCAAATCCTCCGACGCTATTGTCAACCAATACAATGTCGTAATCATTTTCTTTGATGTCGCGATCCACCACAACAATTGGGATATTGAACTCAATTGTTTTTTCAAGGTAGTTCGATTCCACTCCTGCGGAAATAAATATGATACCTTCAACTTTTTTTGCTAACAACACATCGATATAATTTTTTTCCTTATACGGGTCATCATCCGTATTACAAAGAATGACGCTGTAGCCATTCTCATAACCCTTATCTTCAATCTTTCTTGATATCTCTGCAAAAAACTGGTTGGAAATATCCGGAATCACCAAACCAATCGTTTTCGTTTTACCACTTCGCAAACCACGCGCCAGTGAGTTTGGATGATAATCCAGTTCTTCCATCGCTTTTCTAACACGTTCAGTTAGATCATCACTCACATAGCGGGTCTGGTTAATTACATGGGATACCGTAGTGATCGAAACATTTGCCCGTTCTGCAACATCATTTATATTTGCCATGTCTTTATTATATTATATTTTGCGCAAACATTTGCGCAATCCATTCATCAATGGACTCAAAATATTGTTTCAATCACTTATTTCTAGAATCATTCAAATGCCACGAAAATCAATTAACAAAATACAATATTCATTATCAAATTCTATAAGTGAGGGCGCCACAGAAAAATTCCATCAAGCAACTCTGGGGAAAGACTATAATATTCTTAGAGCATGCCTATTCATGCATACAAACCAAAGACGATCCACTGGACGATTGTTTGGTTTTTACCAATAAGTTATCAATCGAAAACCCGGAGGAATGATGAAGACGAAAGAAGAGATCGTTGCCAACTGGCTACCGCGCTACACCGGCACAGCCCTCAAGGATTTCGGAGAGTACATTCTGCTGGTCAATTTTGAAGATTATTTGAATATGTTCTCGGCATGGTATAAAGTACCCATCAACGGGCTTGATAAACCGATGCCCAACGCCACTGCCGAGGGAATCACTATCATCAATTTCGGTATGGGTAGTGCTAATGCTGCCACCGTGATGGACCTGCTGAGTGCCATCCATCCCAAAGCAGCATTGTTCCTGGGTAAATGCGGCGGTTTGAAAAAGAAAAATGACCTTGGCGACCTGATTTTGCCCATCGCCGGCATCCGCGGAGAGGGGACATCCAACGATTATTTTCCTCCAGAGGTGCCTGCCCTGCCCGCCTTCAACCTGCAGAAAGCCATCTCAACCACTATTCGCAACCACGACCGGGATTACTGGACAGGAACGGTGTACACCACCAATCGGCGGGTGTGGGAGCATGATGAGGAATTCAAGAACTATCTGCGCCGCATCCGCGTTATGGCCGTGGATATGGAAACGGCAACATTGTTCAGCACCGGTTTTTACAACGAGATCCCAACCGGAGCGCTGTTGTTGATTTCAGACCAACCGATGACTCCAGAGGGCATCAAAACAGCAGCGAGCGATAAGAAGGTGACACAGGAATTTCTGGATATGCACCTGCGCATCGGGGTGGATGCTTTGAAAGAACTGATCAACAATGGGTTAACCGTCAAACATCTGTATTTTTAAACCCATCCAATCCAGTATTTCTCCCATTCGGACAGCAGTTATTATATCCAAAACAACTCTATACCAAAGCACGACGGTATGGAAGAAATGATGACCGGAAGGAACAGGTTAAATATTCTCTTTATCGTTTGATATTTTTCTTTCAATCGTCGTTGATCATCCATTTTGCGATCAAAAACGCTATTTCGACTGCTATACGCGGAAGTATGGGTGGATCTTGTATACGCGGCAGTGATCATCAGTGTTATTTTATTAATTGGGATGAGAATCATGGTCCTTGTGGCTAGATGGTTTTCTTTTCATCCCATACGCGTGCTACGGTTTCTGCATTGACTGCATTTAACAAATGTAATGGAGTTCCACCGGTAATAAAGATCCTGGTCACTCTGTGATCCTCTACCTGGCAACCGTGATGCTCTACTGGTAGCTGCTGCGCTGATCGACCGTCCATTGTGATTCACCTATACGGGGTTATTCGTCGTCAGCACAATATTAAATACCGATCACATTAAATACGATGAATTTTCAATCACTGAATGTGTTTATTGGAAGACCATCAAAATTCCGAGAACTTCAGTTTCATAAAATCGAGGTGCTTAGATAAGCACCTCGATCCTATTTTCCATAAAAACAAAACTTACAAAATCAATCCGCTATTTTCCCTCAGATTGATCCGAGGCTGCGAGCTTGCGTGAACGATCATAGATACTGCCCAGTAAGAGCACCGCGCCCGTCACTAGCAGAACAATAGGTCCAACCAGATCAGAAGAATTGGTAGCGAAAAGAACCAGCACCGCAACCCCAAACAGCGCCAGAGCAGGGAATTTCGCCCAATCCGTGGAGTACTGCTCGCGCATGAGCCACAAGATACCGAAGGTCAATCCCAGCCCTGCCAGAAAGAGTTCTGACGGGAAAGGAATGCGCAGCCGTTCCGAAAGGATGAAAGAGAGGGCGATGCTGGTGAAAACGCCAGCCGGAATCAACGCCCACCAATTTTTCTTTGACCACAAGTAGACCGCCAAGAAAGGAACAGCCATCAACACCACCACTGCGATATCAAAGTATGCTCCAAACACAAACATCCCCAACAATGGAATGGTACCTACCACCATCAATGCCAGGCACGGGATAAGAGCCCAATTGCGCTTATGATCCATAATATAAACCAGCAGGAACGGTAAAGCGATGCTATAGAGCACCAGCGCACCAATCAGATTGCCGTTCAAAAATCGTTCAAAGAGCACCACCATCGTTAAAACCGTCATTGCCCAAGCGGGGATCAATGCCCATCGCCTGGTTTCACGATCTTCAAAAAATGCCACGAGGAATGGTACAGCGACCGCCAACAAAATAGGGGCACCGCCGAGGATACGCCCCATGCGAGTATCATCCAATCCTATGGTCAAGGCGATGCCTGCCAGCACCGTCACCGGAAATAGCAAACCCCACGTCTTTTTATCGCTCAAAAAATAGGTGATCAAGAAGAAAGCAGATAGGGTTGCGAAGATCAAAGCCCATAGAGTATTCGATATATCTTGAAAATAAATGATATTCATTTCACGCAGTAAAAAAACCACTCCCAATGCGATCAACACAATACCCCAGAACAAGTTCATAATTCTCTTTTTCATAACGATCCTCCATTATTGCTTGATAAATCCATTTTTTAGAAATGAATTCGAACACTACCGTCTGGGATGCCACACGAGCAAAGATGTGGACATCCCATAATAGTTCATTAGATTCAGAATGCTGAAAGTTTTCTATTTTGAATTATTTTCAGATCAATAAAACTCTACATGTGTCAATCTTACATGTTCAAGTATTTGAGCAGTTCGAAAATCAGTAAAGCAGGCCAGACAAGTGCTTTCAAGAAACCCAGCACACCAAGCCAAAAAGTAGCGGCTTGACCGATGAAGTACACACAAGCTCCCACAAAGCCTAACCCGTAAATAGCATTAGATGCACCATGGTGATGAACCGTTTTCGGCTTGCAGCAATCATCCTTGTTATCATTCATTTCAGTGTTCATTTGTTCTCCTTCTATTCTCATTTATTCCTATTCTTATTTACGTGAAACGGAAAATAAGGTTGCAAATAGATTGATGAGTAACGAGATGATAGGTTGATCCTATGCAGGAGGATACGAGATGAAAACTGAGCAAGATATTTCTAATTAATAGGGCTGGGTGAAGAAGTGTATATGCAGTCATCGACGATATCCTTCAACAACTCTGAAGTAAAAACACACTGTAAGTTTTGATTGTTTAATCCATAGCTCTTTTCTTTTTAATATTTCATACTCTATTAGAAAGAAGTTCGCGAGTAACTATTTGATAGAATCTAGAAAAGGTGTGATCACCTGCAGTGCTGCGACAGTCAATCCTTTCAACAACCGCTCCCCTTTCTCAGCACTTGCCAAGGTAGGATCCCCAAAAACGCCGGAGTGGTTGAACTCGTCCAAATAGATAGGTTGAGAACCAAGGGTAGGAGGAAAGTCGGGGTATTCCGCCACGGCGCGTTCCATACACACAGCAGTGGGTTCCAGCGCCAACACAATGGAAGTTTCCAATTCATCGGCATGATAAAAGCCCATGCCCGCCGGCTTGGACTCGCAGATCTCAGCGGCCAGACGCGCCATACCCGGGTAATCCAAGTGCAGGGTAGGGAAGTTGTGGTCATCGCGCAATATCTGGCAAGCCAGTTCGACCGGTGCACGATTGCCAAAATGTCCATTCACGATGATGAGCGCTTTCAAGCCAGTCTTTTTCAAGCTTATGGCAATATCCATGATCAGTGCCTTAGCGGTAGAAAATGAAATAGTGATGGTGCCGGGAAAACGAGAATTATTCCAAGTTTCGCCATAAGGGATAGGAGGCAGCAAGAGAGCATCCAGCTTTTCAGCCAAACGTCTGGCAAGCCCAGCTGCCATGATGGTATCGGTGGAAAGCGGGCAATGTGGACCATGCTCTTCCTGCGCGCCAAACGCCAGGATGGCAACACAACCTTTTTCGATGTATTCTTTCACTTCGGGCCATTTGGCAGTACGGGCATCCAGCATTATTCACCTTCTCATTATTAATAAAAGCTTTCATAAACTAAAATTCAATACCACGATCTATTATATATATGTAACGTTTTTAATCAAAAAGAGAGCGTTCAGGTGTGTGAACTGCTCTCTTTTGCCTTAAACCAAGGACATTTACTGGACAGAAATCCCGACCAGATCTTTGACCTGTTGCTTACTGGAAAAATCAGGCAATACCGAGCGCAGAGTGCCATCATCATCGAAAGCAATGATACAGGTAGTGCAAGCAGCTAATTCGTCAGAGCTAACATCAGCGCTGAAACCATCGGACGCGATCATAGAGATGGTAGCATAATCAGTCACACCGGCAGCAGCCAGCAGATCGAGAATAGCCACACCACTGTAAGTAGTGGTTTCACCATCTTTGTTGGTGTAATCCACATCGATCAGGGTCATCCCTTTCAGATCCGCTTCTGTCCAGGAAGCTTCTGCTACACCGCTAAGTGTCAAAATGGGCTCTGCGGCAGGAGCAGCTTCCACGGGGGCTTCGGCAGTTTTGGTTGCACAAGCAGACAGCAACAAACCCGCCACCAATACACTAATTAAAACTAATTTCTTACTCATTTTCTCCTCTTTCATGTGCCATGAATATTTTTTGGTAATCCCTCCCTCACCCGTTTGCTATTAAAAACAGCAACCGGAAAGGGTTGCTGTTAAATGGCGTAAACCATCAGCACATCCTCTTTCCAAACGGGAGGCGGGAGCGTTTCCACTCGCACCCTATCGGTCCAAACACCGTGGTTTTAACACTTTAGGCAGATGGACTCGAAGATGCTATTAGATATTGTAGCACAATCATATTCGTGAAACAGGATCAATCGTATGTCTTTAAGCGTACTGAAAATACCGGTATATTGTCAATACGCCAATGAAAATTTATAAACGTTGGCATAATCTGCCCCAATAACTATCCAGAAAGTTTTATCAACCAGGTTATAAACCACCGACCAGCGTGTGGCAGTGTTACTCGTTTGTGAGACTGATTGCAACAGATTCATGCTTTCTTGCATGGTCAAATTACCCTGACTGTCGCTCAGAGCAGCTTCGAGGAGATCATAACGCCAGCAAGTTCCCTGGGTAAATTGCTCGGTAAGCAGAAAATTAGTGGAAATCTGCCAATCTTTTTCACTCCAGATGACAACAGGTTTTCCACCAATATATTCAATCACGGCTGAATGCCCACCTTGATCTGCTATCAGATAATGTAAAGGCACACTGCCGAAATCGACGTTGTAATCCTGAATTAACTGCACAGCTTCCTGCACATCTCCGGCATAATCAAGCATAAGACGTATCAGTTCCAGACTATCCAGCGTATATTTGGCAGGATCATCCCCGCCCTCAGCATGTGGAACACTCATCATCCCGACTGACAAACCGGCTTCGTTCATGCCATCAAAGGGCAGGTAAGGTGCATTCGAAAGCGCTTGCGGATCATCCAGTGGTGTGTGCTGCAAATCATAACCAAGGTAAGAAATATCCACCATCGAAACTGAGCGATAACCTTTTGAGGGTTGAGTAAACAATAATAAAATCGGATGGTGGTACCAATCGAAATTCCTGCCAAAGACAGCGTTGCCATCACCATCAAAAGCCGAAAAAACCGAACAGGCAAAATCACTTTCAACCGGGAGAAACGGTTGTATTTGGGCGTGGACACCTATTTTTAAATATTCCTCGAATCCATAATCCCCAGGGTAGGAATATAAATAAAAGGGATAATTGGAGATCTGCTGCAAGGTTGAAAAATTCTGGGGTTCAGGCGTGATTCCCATTGACCCGGATGCGATAACATTTCCCCCTGAGCAGGCAGAAAAAAATAAAAACATCTGGGATAAAATAATCGAAAGAATTCTGATCTTCATCTTGATCCGGTTCCGGCGACATCAAGCTTTCTATAGGGAATTGCAGGCTAAAGCATATCTTCAGCTTAATGAAATCGGTCTGAATTGTCATCAGACACTTGTAGTATCACTTCACCCTGTTCGTCTGTGATAGGCATAACTATCTTTTTCTGGAGAACAGCCAGGGTAAGGTAGAATGGGGCTGTAATTTTTAACAGTAATCATTTCATCGGAGGTAATTTTCGTGAAGTCATTCCAGTTCGTCTTCCAATATCTAAAGAAATACAGCGGAGTACTGATCTTGACAGTGCTCAGCATGCTGTTGCTGGTGGGGGTGCAACTGCTGGCACCCTGGATCGTAAAAACGATGGTCGCAACCGTCACCAGTTTCAACATGGTGCAAAGCGATATGCAAGAGATCACCAAATTGGCACTGTTGGCATTGGGAGTTTATATCACACGGGCAGGATTGCAGTTCATACGCAGTTATATGGCACATATAGCTGGTTGGAGTGTGGTCGCGGACGTGCGTTCCAGCCTGTATGAACACATCCAACGGCTCTCCCTGCGTTTTTACGAGAACAAGCAGACCGGCAACCTCATGTCGCAATTGATCAATGACACCGATTTGCTGGAAAATCTGATTGCACATGCTATCCCGGATTTGACAGCCAATATTTTGACGCTATTGGGTGTAGTGGCAATCTTGTTACGCGTTAATGCCAGCCTGACATTATTGAGTATCCTTCCAGTTCCATTGATCGTGCTTGCTATGCAGGCATTCGATAAATATGTGCGCCCAGCTTTTCGCACCCGTCAGCGAAAGTTGGGAGAATTGAATGCCACGCTCAACGATAATCTATCCGGCGTGCTCGAGATTAAGGCATTCACACGCGAGGAAGCCGAAGCGGTGCGTCTAAAAGGACATATCATGCAATACCGCGACTCGATGCTGTATGCCCTACGTTTGATGGCAACTTTCCATCCCTTGATCGAATTTTCCTCTTCCCTGGGCACCATCATCCTGATCTATTTTGGCGGAAAATTCATCCTAGGGCAAACCCTGGCAATAGCTGATCTGGTAGCATTTTTCTTATACCTGGATCTGTTATACCAACCAGTGCGCGAAATGAGCAAAGTATGGGAAAGTGTACAACAAGCCCTGGCTGGCGCAGAACGGGTGAACGAACTTTTCAAAGAAGCACCCAGCATAATAGAAAAACCGGATGCCATCCCGTTGCCAGAAGGCAGCAAAGGTACCATCACTCTATATAATGTGAGTTTCGGTTATGAAAAAGGTATCCCGGTTCTGAGACAGATCAACCTACAGATCCCGCACGGGAAGGTAGTGGCACTGGTGGGTCCCACGGGAGTAGGAAAGACCACCCTGGTAAACCTGATCCCGCGTTTTTATGATATCGATGAAGGGTCCATAACCATCGATGGGTTTGATATTCGTGATCTGACGATCAAAAGCATCCGCCAGCGCATCAGCATCGTACTGCAAAACATATTCCTATTTCATGGAACGGTAAGAGAAAACATCCTTTTCGGTCGCCAAGATGCCACCGAAGAAGAATTGTATCTTGCAGCAAAGGTTGCTAATGCCGACGAGTTTATTGAAAGACTACCGGAGGGATATGATACGATGATCGGGGAACGCGGGGTGAAGCTATCTGGCGGGCAGCGCCAGCGCATCGCCATCGCTCGGGCCGTCTTGAAGAATGCACCCATTCTGATATTAGATGAAGCAACCTCTTCGGTCGACACCGAAACGGAATTGTTGATCCAGCAGGCACTCGAAAAGCTGATGGTTGGGAAGACCGTCATCATCATTGCCCACCGCCTGTCCACTATCCGTAATGCAGACCTGATCGTAGTGTTGGAAGGCAATCAAATCGTTGAACAAGGTACCCATCAGGAACTGATGAAAGAAAATGGATTATACAAACGTCTGATCGAAGTGCAAATGAACAGTAATCTGGCATAAAAGACTAACGTGGCGTGAACAACCGGAAAATAAAAGTGGAAAATCTCCTACAGGTCATCAACCTCATTGAAGTCCCACTGGACTTTCTGGATGGTTCAGATAATTTTCTTATATCAAAGTTCCCTATTAATTTTTATCATTATTAAGATAAATATTATATTTAAGACGGAGGTAAAAATGTCTTCAAAAACAATACCTCAATTATTCAACCTGAGCGGAAAAACCGCCATCGTAACAGGTGGATCAATGGGTATCGGGAGAAGCATTGTAGAACGGCTCAGTGAAGCCGGTGCAGTAGTAGTGATCGCGGATATCAATCAAGAACATGGTGAGCAAACCAAACAAGAACTCAACCGGCAAGGCAGAAAAATCGAATTCATCAAGACCAATATAAGCAAAATGGCTGATATCGAAAATGCAGTCGATTTTACCGTTAATAGATTTGGCAGCATTGATATTTTGGTAAATAACGCCGGAGTGTTCCCCTTCACACCCGCCTTGAACATGACCGAAGAAGGTTGGGATCGTGTGCTGGATATCAACCTGAAAGGTACTTTCTTCTTCACACAAAAAGCAGCGCAAAAAATGATCGAAGGCAAACATAGTGGGAAGATCATCAATATCGCATCCATTGATGCCATCCACCCCACCGGGAATCTGGTGCATTACGATTCCTCGAAAGGCGGAGTGGTAATGATGACCAAGTCATTAGCCATGGAATGGGGCAAGCAGGGTATTTTGGTAAATGCCATTGCACCCGGCGGAATCGAAACACCCGGAGCCACCCAGAGTTCGGCAGCCATGATCAAGGCCGCCGGATTAACACAAGAACAGATCAACGAAATGGGAAAAGCTTTCACTGCACGTATCCCATTGGGACGACAGGGTGAACCGGATGAGATCGCCACCGTGGCATTGTTCTTGGCGAGTGATGCAGCCGCATATATTACCGGAGAAACTATCGTAGTTGATGGAGGGTATCTGTTAAGTTAGATTCAGCCTGAAGAAAATTGTAAGGTGAGGTAGTCAGAAATGATCACCTCATCTTTATTTTGCCATTTGAATAAATATACATTTCTTTTCTTCAGAATAAAACTCTTCTTATAAAAAACGAATCTTGCTATAATTCACTTAGGGGTATGTCTTCCCTGCAAAGTCTAGTTAGTTAATTTAATCGATCGAGGAGAATACAATGAAAAAGGGATTCTTGCTCAGGCTTTGTTTGTCAATTTCGTTTCTATCTACACTCATTTCCAATCCAATTTTTGCCGCTGCCCAAAACCCGGAAGATACATGGTCTTTAACCTCACAGGTTGGTGGCACCACCCAGGCAGTGGTGATTCAGGGACAGACCCTCTATGCAGGGGTGGGTATGCATATTGAAAGTTTTGATATCAGCGATCCGGGCAACCCAATATTGCTGGGGAGCAGCCCGATCCTGCCTAATTTTGTGGAGAGCCTGACCAGTAATGGTTCTGGTTATTTATTGGCTGCTTGTGGCACTGCAGGTATGCAGATATTGGACGTTTCCGACCCGGCATCACCCAGGTTGGTAGGAACGTATAACACCCTTGGTTATACAGAAGACATCACCATCAAAGGAAGCCATGCTATCCTGGCTGATGGACCCAATGGCATCCAGGTGCTGGATATCTCACAGCCATCAGAACCTGCCTGGGTGAGTGAAGCTTATCCGCTGGCGTATGCTTATGATGTAGAAATATCCGGGAACACACTTTATGCAGCCGGGGGCGGCAGCGGGCTGCTAGTAGTTGATCTCACCAATATCGAACAACCGCAAGAAGTCGGCATTTATAATATAGATGGATTTCAATACGGGCTGGTACTCTCTGGAAACCGCCTTTTCAGCGCGGCTGCCTGGGGAGGCATCGGAGTGGTGGATATTTCTGATCCGCTATCACCCAAAGTATTGGAAGCCATCCCCACTGATGGATGGGTAATGGATGTGACCATTCAGAGCAGCAACTTGCTGGTAATGGATGGAACGGACGGTATCCGCCTGTATGACATTTCCGGTCAGGCACCCAATCTGCAAGGCGTGTACCCGGATACCGGGTTCACCTACCAGGGTGTATTGAACGGTGAAAACGCCTATGTTACCGATAAGGAAAAAGGGTTGTTGGTCTTCGATCTTTCCAATACCCACAATCTCACTCTGCTCGACCGTTATTTACCAATCCTGGATGCCAGACGCGTGACCATGAACGGCAGGACCGCATACGTTGCAGCCGGTTTATCGGGAATGCGTACCATTGATCTTAGTGATCCCAACAGCCCTGCAGAAACCGCCTGGTTCGATACGGAAGGCGGTTATGCCAATAAAGTATTAGTCGAGGATGATATTGCATATTTATCCACGCATCTGGCAACTGATTACCCGTTGCGTATCTTCGACATCAGTAATCCGCTCGAACCGCAATTATTGGGGCAGGTTCCCAACGATGAAGCAGTATTCAATATGGCATTTCGCTCCATGGCTTATTCCAATGGCTATATTTTCATCCCCGGTGAAAACTTTGACGGCGTAGTGGATGTGCGGAACCCCAACCAGCCAATGGTGATCAACCGTATTCCCTTCGAGAACCCTATCAACGCCGATGCCCAAGAAAATTTGTTGATCTCGGTGAACAACAACCAGTTGCAATTGGTCGACATCAGCGACCCAGCCAACCTGGCACAGATCAGCACTCTTGAACGAACCAGTGCAGGTGAAGGGATCATATTCCTTGATGAAAACACTATCGTGACATCCAGTGAAAGTGGCATCATGCTGGTCGACGTGAGCAATCCTTCATCCCCCAGAAAGATTTCGGAACTAACTGTTCCGGGAACGGTGATGGAAATCTTCCTGGATGGCAGCATGGCATATCTTAGCTGCCTCGGCGCTGGCATCCAGATGGTTGATCTCACGAATATTGAAGAACCGCTTCTGCTTAAAACTGTGGATACTCCCGGCATTGCCTATGACTGCTTTGTGCATGGGAATACCATGTTGGTGGCAGATAGCTTCGGCGGGCTGCTGATCTACCAAAGAGACCACAGCAGCACGGGGATGCAGGTCCCCATTGAAAACATCTTACCTGCCAGCAGTGAATTGAAACAGCCAGACGTTCAAAACATCAGCTACACTTATCCTGCCCGGGATTTTAGTGGGATAAATGATTATGCAAAAGGGGATTCAACCTTTCAGCCTTCCAGCAGCTGTACCGTGACCAGTGCTGCAGATGATGGGGTGGGCAGCCTGCGAGAATGTCTTTTCAACCAGAGCGACGGGATGGTGATCGATTTCGATACCCAGGTCTTCTCACCCTCCAAACCCACAACCATTCAGGTGCTTTCACCGCTGCCCACTATCGACCAGATCAATTCTATTACCATCGATGCCAGCAACGCCGGAGTGATCGTGGATGGCAGCCAGCTAGAATCAGGCACAGGGCTTGAATTTTATACTTCCAACAGTGTTATCAAGGGTCTGCAGATCATCAATTTCCCCGAAAATGGAATTCGCATCAATGGTGATAACAATCAGATCGGTGGAAATCGTCTGGTTGGTGAGGGTCCCCTCGGTGAAGGTAACTTGTTAAGCGGGAATGGGATCAATGGCATCATCCTGTATGGCAACAACAATGTCGTCAGCGGTAACCTGATCGGTACCGACGTCAAGGGAACCAGCGCCTTCCCTAATTATTACGGAGTGTTCATCTCAGAATGGTGCAAGGATACCCTTGTGGGTGGAACCAGCGAGGGAGAAGGAAATGTGATCAGCGGCAACACCTTCAGCAATCTGGACACCTGGGGCAATCACACTCAGGTAATGGGCAACCTGATCGGACTGGATATAACCGGAAGCAAAGCCATTCGGACTGATTCCCAATCCAATATCATTATCGAATCAGGCGCATCCAATACTGTCATTGGTGGAACCCAGCCTGAAATGCGTAATATCATCAGCGGCAGTGATCTGGGCATCATCATGAGCGATCCCAACAGCTACCAGAACTCCGTGATCGGCAATTACATCGGCACCGATATCACTGGCACCAAAGCTATTCCCAATAACACCGGCTTGACCATCTGGACAGTGAGCTACAACCGGGTAGGTGGCACCGCTGAGGGAGAGGGCAACCTGATCAGCGGCAACCAAATTGGGATCAATTTGAACGGATACGGCGTCACCGACAATATCATCCTGGGCAACATCATCGGGTTGGATGCCAGCGGCGAGAAAATGCTCGAAGGCAATGTCGGAATTGCCATCAACATGGGGCAAAAACACGACATCATCGGCGGTTTCACAACAAGCGAGGGCAACCGTATCTCCACAAAAGATATCAGTCTGCGCATCGGTGATCCGGGCATTGAATACCACTATATCGCCGGGAATACCATCAGCGGTTCAGATGTAGCCGGTGTATTCTTTGAGAATTATTCATCGAATAATTATGTCCAGGGAAATACTTTCAATATGAAATCGAACGCTGTTCGTGTGGATTACGGCACGGCTAATCTAATACGCTCCAATACCTTCAGCATGAAAGCGGATAACGCTATTTTCCTAGTAGAAAATGGGAATCTCAATCTGGCGGCTCCTACCATTGACAGTGCTACAACTTATACCGTCAGTGGTACGGCTTGCCCAACCTGCCTGATAGAAATCTACCAGATCGAGGATAACAACACCTTTTATTTAGGAAAAACTACAGCAGCTGCAGATGGGACTTTCCAATGGGAAAGTTGTACTGCAATCGAAGGAAAGCAGATCGTCGCTCTGGCAATTGACGGGATGGGGAACACCTCTGGCTTTTCGACAGCCATCAATGTCACAATCGATGAGGGTAATTTGCCAGATAAGTGTGTCAGCAACAATAATTAGTCATTCAAATAATTAAAATTCAACCTCCTCCATTCAAATATTCAAATGGAGGAGGTTTTTTGAAATATTTACTTATCACTTTTACGGTACAATGACGAGGTTGGATCAATCTTTTTCAAGGAAAATTATTCATGGCGAAAAACCATTTTGGCATCCACGGACATTTTTATCAACCTCCCAGAGAGGATCCTTTCAGCGGAGAAATCCCCAACGAATACGGCGCTGGATCCTACGGCAATTGGACAGAACGCATCTTCCAGGAATGCTACCTGCCCAATGCGCAGACTGGAAACTTCCAAAAGATGTCCTTCAATATCGGACCAACTCTGTTCGCGTGGATGGAAAAACACCACCCCGAAACCGTGCGTGCAATCAGCGATCAGGAAAAGCTGGTTTACCAGCGCACCGGCATCAGTAATGCCATGGCGCAACCTTATTATCACATCATTATGCCTCTGGCGAGTGAGCGTGATAAGCGCACCATGATCTGCTGGGGAATCAAAGATTACGTTACCCGTTTTGGTCATGAACCAAAAGGCATGTGGCTGCCAGAAACCGCCATGGACCTGGCATCTTTGCAGGCCCTGCAAGAACATGACATCGAATTTACCATCCTGGCACCGTGGCAGGCGAAAGATCCTAAACTGGATATCACGCAACCCTACCGCGTGCAACTGCCCAACCAACAGGAGATGATCGTCTTTTTTTACAATTCCTTTCTGTCCGGGGAAATCAGTTTTAACCCCAGTGCTACTGAAAACGCGGATACGTTTGTGCAGAACTGGCTGATCCCCCAGATCAATGCATTGAGCGTCGATCACAACCGATTCATGCTAGCCGCCTCTGATGGAGAATTGTACGGGCATCACCAGCTCTTCCGGGAGCGTTTTTTAAGCTATTTACTGGATGGAGCCGTGGAAAAGACCGGCATCCAGCACGATTATCCAGCCTTGTGGCTGCGTGACCATGTTGTTGAACAAAGCACCGAGGTATTGGAAAACACCTCGTGGAGCTGCCATCACGGTATCGAACGCTGGCGCAACGTGTGTGGTGACGCACCTTCTGCTACCTGGAAAAAACCGGTGCGCGATTTCTTGAACGCATTAGCGGATGCCATCGACAGCGTTTTCGAAAATCACCTGCATAATCTGATCCGCGATGGATGGAAATTACGCGATGAATACGTGGACGTACTGTTAGGCAGCACCAGCGTGGAAGAACTGATCGACCAGCATGCCAATCAGCAATTAACCCCCGGTCAGCGGTCACTGGTCAGACTGCTTTTGGAAGCAGAACATGACCGCTTGTGCATGTTCTCTTCTGATGCCTGGTTTTTCTTTGATCTCGATCGTATCGAGTTGCTGAACACTCTTAAATATGCCGCTCATGCCGCCGGATTGGTGGAACAAGCTACCGGGACAAACCCAGCAACAGGGATCATCGATATCCTGGCACAGGCACACAGCGAGGTCTCCAGTTTGACGGGGGATATCGCTTTCTTGGGCTATCTAAAAAACTTCGAGATGAAACTCGATCAAGAAGGGTGTTGAGCAAGCAATTCTTGCAGGTGCTTCACATCATATTGCGATTTTTCAACCATCTCTCTCAGGCGATTGATTGTCCCTGCCAACCGCTCAAGACGCTGTTGGGCACGAGCGCTGCCGGGATGGTAGACCTGTAGTACCTCCAACCCTCCCTCCAATGTCAACAACGCTAGTGCCTGATCACAAGCTTCTTTGCCTAACCACGTCCTGCCATCAAAATCATTGACCTGCAAGAATTCCCGCATGAGATCATCGTCCATCCATTCTCGTAAGGGAATAGCAAGGGAACGGCGCTGGATATGGCGAAACCAACCTTTTACCTTCAGCAGGAAAATGGTCTGGCGAATAATAAAGGATGGTTCATGGGTGAGATCGTGAACCTGCCACAGGGCAGATTCGAGGATCGAGAAGATGTGCCACTCCTGTGCCAGCGCCTGGAAATGCACTTCATTTAAATTCAATGCCAACCGCAAACCCTCCAGATATGTCCAGCACATCCCCGCCAGCCATATCTCCGGAAAAGTTTGTAAGCGCATCCAATCAGAAACATCCTCCAGTAGTTGTGAAGCAGAAGCAGGACGCAACTGGTCGATCCATTCCACCTGGAAGAAAGCAGAAAATCGCTTACTGAAATCGGCATGCACCGCATCCCAATCCTCTACATCCATTCCTTTCAAAGAAATTGCACCATGAATTAGATTATCCAGTTTGTGGGTGGCTTCATTCACGAGGGCAGACGGGACTTCTTCTGCATGGGCACGCGGGCGCTGTTCAAGCAGATAATTCAAATAGACAGAATTGGCAATCTCGCGCCACGGTTGCAACAAAGGACGCAACGGCAGTTCCCAATGCAGCGCTTGGATATCCGCTGTGCCACGCCCATTGAGGGTATCGTGCACCTGTTGCCAGGTGCACTGTTCATCATCTTCCACGATCTGAAAATCCATAAAGACGTGCGCACGATAAGCATCCAACTGCACATATAATCCATGCTGGGCGACCTCATGACAATTACGAATGTAGAACAATCCAGAAAGACTATCACAGAAAAGGATAAAAGTATGCATTCCATCGGGCAGATCCATGCCGTTACGGAAATCCACCTGGCGCAAGATTCCCCGGTTTTTATCCATAAAGGTTACACTGGTGTGTATCCAACCTGCGGTATCGCCAAAACGATTGTGATAAACGATCAGTGCACGTTCCTGTCCCACTCGATTGGAGTAAGCAAAAACGTTCTCATCTACCATGCCCTGCCCATCATAGAAATCGTACAGGTAAAAATTGTCCACTCCCGCAAAGAGATAGCGTTTTTTCAGGAACGGGAAGATCTGCCATTCGTGCCGCTGCACCAACGATTGGTCCGGCTGTTCATCCCAATAGGCATGTTTGTACTCCATGCCATATTTCTCGGTCAGCCCCTCGACTTGACCATGCCCGAACATAGGCAGACCCGGCATGGTCGACATGAGCGTGCAGATGCCAAAATATTTATTGTCTTTGCCAAATTGGGTGGCGGCGGTTTCTTCATCCGGATTGTTCATGAAATTGACATAGCGCTTGAGTATCTGCGGATCGAATTCAAGCGTGTTCTTCATGACCTGACGATATTTATCGTTATCCTCATCGCGCAGCAGGTTCATGAAAGCAGAATTATAGACGCGGTGCATACCTAGTGTACGCACAAAGTACCCTTCCATCAACCAGAAAGCTTCCGCCAGCAGGAGGGTATCAGGCGCTTCAGCTGCCACGCGATCGACCACCTCACGCCAGAATTCCTCCGGCATGTACTGATCGAAGATATCCTGCGGCAAACTGAAATCACTGCGTGAGGGAATATCGCAACCTCCGCCGGGCAAAGGGAACCACAGGCGCTGGTAATGGCGGCGCGCCAGGGTCATAGCAGCGTCAAAGCGGATGATGGGAAAGCGATGGGCAACATCCAAAATAGTGCGGATGATCGCCTCGCGCACGTTGGGATCTAAATAGTTTAGTTGGGCGGTATCATTCCAGGGCATACTGGTGCCGTCATTGCCATGATAGATATAGGAAGTACGGTTGGTATGATTGTCGTGGTACTTGAAAACCACTGCCGCATCGCTACGGTCATAATAATGATCTTCAATGAAGATCTCACTGCGCACATCATCGCTCAAGTTGGAACCATTGAAAGTATAGGAGGGAAATGGTGAAAATGGCAGCGAGATGAACCAATCCGGATGCTCGATCACCCAATTCGAGTCGATCGCCATGTGATTGGGAACCATGTCGCTAGCTAGGCGAATACCGCGCTGCTGGCAACGGGCGCGCAGGTCTTGTAAGGCTCTTTCTCCACCCAGGTCGTCGGCGATGTGGTAATCCTTGAGGGAGTAAGCCGAGGCAATGGCTTCTGGATTGCCGCAAGCCTGCTTGATGCGCGCAGAAGCCCGACTGCGTTCCCACAATCCGATCAACCATAGACCAGTAAAACCCCAATCTGCCAAGGTATCCAGTTCTTCATCGGGGATGTGGTCGAGGTGAGTGATGGAGCGTCCATAGCGTCTACTGAGTTGGTCGAGCCACACGTAAGTATTCTTGGCAATCAACACCAGGTTAGGCATCCAGTGTGCGTCCGGGCTGAAGTGCTCCGCTTCCAATTCTCCCAGAGTACCCTTGTCATACACCGGAATACGCACAGGGCCGGGTCCCAATCCACGTAACTGTTCTTCTTCCGAGAAGAGATTCAGGGAACCGAGCAATTTAAGCAGGTAGTGCCCAAGCAGGTCACCCCAACGACTGCGGATGTAATCTAACTGACCGCGCAGAGACGCGGGCACGGCGATGGCAGGACTGCGCAGCATATCCACCAGGTTTTGATTGTCCGGTCCAAAAGTGGGTTGAGTCGTAAAAAATTCTTGCAACACTTTTACCATCTTTGAATAAGAGGTTTTGGCAACCAAATCATGATCTGCAAATAGTTCCTGGTATATTTGGCAGGCGGGATTCTGGTTGGTGATCCACAGTATCAACAGTTCTTCCAGGGATGCCAAGCGGTTAGGGATACCATCCGTTTCATCCTCCAGATATTCATCGACGCTCTGAATCCCTTTGAAAACAGGAGTGGGAGGAAACTCACGTGTGAAGGCGCGCAGCAAGGCATTCAAGCTGCGTTTACCAAGCTGCTTCACCAGCAACGTTTCCATATCCTTATAAAGACGGGGCATTTTTTGTGTTCGATACTGGGAAATGACGTAATGCAGAATTTCATCGATCAGACCCAGGGCATTGACCTGCCCGGCATACACAGTCAGGGCGGGCTGGGTGATTAGATCTCGTTTTTCATTGATATGCCGGGCAAACACACGCGCAGCGTGAAAATTGGCAAAGATGACATTGCCATTGAAAGCGAATAGGGAATCCTCAAATTGATATTTCTTGCGAATTTTTGAAGAAATATGGAATTCCATGTAAAAATTATAGCGGAGAGTTCGAAAAATGGAGCCGGAAAGACAAAGAAATGAGAATATCGTGCCATTTTTATATCAATGTATGGTAGAAAAAATCCATACTGAAGGCATAGGATTTTGATCAAGAAATGGTTATCTAGTACGCGTCCGAAAAGTTCTTAATCTCATCGTCAGTGGCATCTTCAGGCAGCACCGCACAGTACAAGTTTTTTTCGCCAATCTCTCGTAGAATTGCTACACTTACATTCCCTTTGACGATGTACCCTTTGGCAGTGAGCAGTACGGGTTCCCTACCCCGTACAACCGGATTTTCAAGGATCGCTTCACCAAAATAGCGGTTTTTAACCATATACTGTAAAATCTCTTCCTGCGCCTTCTGTACATCTTCATCATTCCTATTTTGAAAAAAAGACAGATCTGCTCCAGAATGCTGCCGGCAGTATTGAAATCGCATGGAAGCACTGCGTGGATCGCTGGTGTTATATGCCATACAATTATTGTCCAGCATGATCACTAGCAAGGTAAGTTGTGAACCACGCCAGTTCGGTAGAGTGTAAGTTCCATATTGTGCATTGTTTTTGTTCTTCTCCAATTCCAACGCGATTTTTGTCGCTCTTTCTTGTTCTCGAAGCATCCCATCCTCCTATTTGATAATATGGTGTAAACAATCCATGTGATGAAATATATTGTATTTTCAAAAAATCGTTGTAACAGTTCCGTTACAATTTTGAAACAAGATACTTAAGATAGAAAAGCGGGGAACCGATCAGTTCCCCGCCATCATAAATGCTTCACTTTATTATACGGATGGATTGCGCACCTCACGCAGTACCTGTTTGATCGTATCCACCACACTACCCAAGATGCCCAAGCTCATAGCTACTGCCAGCCCGGTATTGACCAAGGGTTCGAGTTCCATAACCATGTCATTGCCTAAGATGTACTGAAAGTAATCCAGCGTGACCAGCGGCAGAGAGGTGATTAGAAAGATTAACAGTATTATATCTGCGATCTTCGCCGCAATTTGCCACCACGTCGTAAGAGAAGTGTGGCATCCTTGCACCAGTAGGGTAAGGTTGCGGGCGATCTCCAATCCGGTTAGCCCCAGAATGAAGGGCACGAATTGCATAAAACCGGGGGTAAACACCGGTACCAGCTGCGTATCCGCAGAAGGTGTCATCCAATAAGGCAGTCGCCCTCCTGTCTTTTGGATATAGGTGAAGAACACCAACCCGATGATCCCCAGAATAATCTCTATGGAAACACCCAACTGGCCGACTTCCTTTTCCTGCTCGGGCAATTGGGGCAGATCATGGATGTGCAATTCCTGCAATTCTTCGATCTCCTCAATATCCCTACCCCTGGCAGCACATTCGATACCGGCAAAAATGAGGGTCAGTATACCAATGGTAGATAGAGCAGCGCTAAACAACGAACCAAAGTACTCCAGCATAACCATCCATACATTATTCGCCGGGTTTACCACCAGATTGATGACCATAGAAAGAGTCAGTGCACCCAGCACCACCGTTACCAGAATCTTAGTCACCAACATAAAGAGCGGAAAGAGGCGCGGCCCGACCAGGTAATGCTGTGGTGAATACTGGGCAGCCACTTTGCGGGGAGCACCCATTTCTTTCAGGATGGTTTCCAGATCCTTTTCACCAACCTCATGAACCCCAACAAAACGTTCTTCCAGTAGATCATAGATGTAAGATTCGATCTCAGCCACGATATCATCACGACTCTTGTCATTTAATTCTCTTTTTACCGCGTAGAGATAGCGTTCCATTAATGCACATGCTGCTTTACTCAATTTCATCTAATAATCTCCTTATAATTTCATTTTGCACCTGCCAGCTTTGGATGAGCGCCCTGTATACTGCTCGACCGTTGCCATTCAACTGGTAATAGCGGCGGGGACGCGGATCTTCCACCCGCCACTGGCTGTCAAGCAGTTGCTGTTCTTCCAGGCGGCGCAACAAGGGGTAAAGTGTATCCTGCCCAATCTCAAAACCCTTATCATTCAGATCCTTCATGAGGGAGTAGCCGTATTGTTCATGCATGAGCCGGCTCATCACCGCCAGCACGATCACACCGCGGCGCATTTCCTGTTCCAGTTTTTCCAATTCTGAATTTTGTTTTGCGTTCATCATGCAGTTATTATACTGTATATTACACAGTATTGTCAATAGAAATTACTAGTAATTTTCTATTATTTATGGGAAAGGTACCATCAACACCGGTATTGCCAGGAACCTGCCACCTACCTCGCGCACCACTATCATCACCATCAACCCGCAGATTGCATCACACCTATCCGTTTATCACATCATTGGGGTGATCCTGACCAAAGGACACTTAAACAAAAGCGAGCTGGTGATCAGCGATGCGGAGACAATCGATTGGATCAGGCATTTCCAGGCAGGTGCCTGCTTTTTGTGAGCATGCGGGGTGCATCCTACTTCTGGATGACCATTTACGAGATAGCAGCTATTCCCGCTATCAGCTGGCTGCTGCACTTTTTGATGGTGGCATTGCCGATAGAATTTCTCTGCGGGTTTCTTTTCTGGTGCTGCCGATCTTCATCGGTTCGCTGGTGTTCACTGACAAAGCGATATCCGATCATGCCAGCCGCCAAGAGCCATCGACTGAAGATTCTCAAAAAAGCAGGAAAAGGATCAGCCATCCAGAGAGCGTCAAAACTCAACACATCCATAATCTCATTCTAATTCAAAGGACTATATATTTCGGTTTATCAGCGGTTAAAATGATCCGATTTTTTATTGTGTCTGCACGGAAGAATCCGTGCAGACTTTTTTATGAAGATATTTTCTTATTATTGAAAAGTAAATCTATGCCTTTTGGGCAAGCGTGGCATGTTTCTCGCGCGTCAGCGGGTACCAGATCAATAAGGGCAGCGAAACGGTAAATGCGACAACCGGTACAATGGCGAAGAAGAATCGTATCCCAAATAAGGCATGCACAGTCTGCTCCACATCCGGTACATATCCATATAATTTCAGCGCCCAACCACTGGCTGCAATCCCAATAGCACCCGTCAGTTTTCCCAAAAATGCATTGACCCCGAAATAGATACCCTCATGCCTTTCTCCGGTAACCGCATAATCCACCTCCACCACATCCGGGATCATGCTCCAGGGGAAGACATACTGTGCCGAAAAGCCCAATCCTGCTACAAACGCGACCACATAGATAAGAGGAGTAGGGCCCTTGGGTAGAAAATAAGCTCCCAGGATCGCCAGACTGGCAATCCCCAAACCCAGAGCATACGAAGGACCCTTGTTAAGCTTCATAGAGACATAGCGCCATGGAATAAGGAAAATACCAATCGTACCAAGTAAAACCAGCATTACTAACGATATTTCATTAGACATATCCAATTGATAGGTGAGGAAATACGGCAACAGGCTGGTAAGCAGCGTAAAGCTGATGCTGACAATGGTGCTCACAATCATGTAGATCATAAAAGGTTTGTTTTTGAATACCTGCTTTATCTGCGACCAAACCGGCATCTTGGCAGGTACCAATTCCGGGTTCGGTTTTTCCTTTACCCCTAGTGCCGTAACCAGGACCGTTATCACAGCGATGATCCCAAAAACCGCTCCAGTTCCGCTATAAGCAGCGGTCTTACTCCATCCCATATTCATGAAAATACCTGCCAGCAATGTGGTGGCAGCGGCTCCCAGAATATACCCAATTACAGTAAAGATCATTCGAATAGCAATCAACGAAGTCCGTTCATCATAATCGTATGTTAATTCGGCGGAAAGCGCATAATATGGAACCGAGATCAAGGTTTGGGTCGTATCAACCAATAAGAAAGTGCCGAGAACAGCCAAAAAAGCTTTCACGCCAACCAATCCCGCCGGTAATGAAAATAATAACCAGATCGTTAATCCAAAGGGAATAGCACTGAATAACATATAAGGTTTTCGGCGACCCCAGCGACTGCGTGTGCGATCGGAAAAATAGCCGAACAGGGGATCATTGATGGCATCCCAGGTCAGTTTTCCCACCAGCAGAGCAGTTCCTGCCAGCCCCGGATCGATCATGGCAATATCCGTGTAATAAAAGAGCAAGAAAAATTGGATGGATGCAGTCAGCAGTGATATACCAAGATCTGCTATGCCATACAGAAGTTTGGTTTTGATACTGAGTTTAGTTTTCATATTTTCTCTCCTTTTCTATTTTTTTATTTACCGCAAGAAGGGAAAGGAAGTCATCGCCCCTTACCACATGAACATGCGGATTGTTTATTCTTGCTGTAAAATCTGCTACATCAGCAATAGTGGTGCGATATGCGAACAGGTGAACTGCAATAAAAGCAGGATATTGTTGAACCTCCTCAATTAATGACTTTACTCTGACGAGCAGTTGTTCAGCCGGCAACACGATTTCATTCACTTTCGGTACCTGATTCGAAAAGAAGATCAAATTGGGGTGACATATGTGCAATGTACGGGTGACCACAGCATAGCCAGCCAAATACCCAATTAAATTGCCTTTATATTGCTCCAATTGGTTTAATACCCGGCGGCATGGATCAGCAATATATGACGTAATCACTTGAATTCCTCTTTTTTCACAGATACGTGCAGTTTCCTTTAGATATGCCGGGTGATGCGGGATCAAAGGCGGGATCACATAACCCGCACCGGATGGTCCGGCGATCAGGCAATCCATTTCGCTGGCTTGTCTGAAATAGCGATCCAACAGTGCCGGCGCAATCTCAACCAGCAGAGGCTGCACTTCCCAATTGAAAGGCACTGTTCCACGCGCCGGACTGTACCAATTTCCCAATTCCCCGGTGTGCATCATCATCAACTGATCGCCATCGGAGAGGGTAAAGGTCAGGTAGATACCCTCCACATCCAATTCCGGCACGACTCGTTTTAAAGGCTGTTTCTTATCTAATGGTTGTATCCGGCTGTGAAAGGAAAAATTACCCGCCATGTGGGCAGGAACCAAGCGTAATCCATTGGCAGATAGCTGCAGCATGAAAGCCAGTTCATCATCTCGTTTGGTGTGCCAGCCGAAAATAGTCGGGTAGGTATCCGAACGTACCGCCTTCTGTATGTGATTGGATAGTTTGACTTCAGCAGACCGCTTTCCCATCCAGCGCAGGGCAAATTTACGGATGGGCGCATCCAGATGCAGGGCAAACAGCAGTTCACGCAATGCCGGCGGACCGAATGCCAGCAGCATCAAGAGCTGGCTCCCTACACCTTTATACTGGCTGGATAGACTATAGGTGAAAACCTTTTCCTGCACCAGAAAATCCACAAATTCCGCACGCTGCCAGCCCGGTTCCACGCAGGCAATCACTCCTGACTTGCACTTCGCAAACAAATTATTAAATGCCCAGGTATAGACCTGCAGCCGATCACCCCACTTACCTCTCAGATCACGCTTTGCAGGTAAATACTGGGGATGCAGTTTTTCAACTATCTCCGAAGTCATAGGCAGTAGGTTCTCCTGCCCTGCCAGCATAATGGCGGCATTCACCGTATCAGGTTGTGCTTCATCCCAGATCACAATACCTTTATAGGTACTTTTGAATAATTCAAGCGCAGCAGGCAGATCGCTTATTTCCTCAACAGCAAATCCATGTTCCTGTCGATAATAATCAAGATTATGCTGATCCTGATTACCCAGGAATGCCCGGTATTTTCCGTACCAGAGTTCACCATCAATGAACTCTTCATTCGTACAGCGTGCGTTCGGATCATCATAGAGACCATAGTCCAGATACAGATATGGTTCACTGCGGTTAACCAGACCCTGCAGCGCGGCTGCGCAGACCCGTTCAGCATAAGAGAAAGTACTGACATCCAGAAAGTTTATGGTTTTCATATCAAAAGACGAGGTTTATTGAACCTCGTCCGGCTTGACCTCATGACCTACCCGTGCAGACTGCTGAGCAGCCAGTGTGAGCTGCAGTACAGCTTTTCCTGCAGGTCCATCCAGCAGTGGATCGCCGCCATGCAGAAGAACATCGATCAAATGGCGGGTGGCAGCCATGAAACTGTCTTCCCATTCCACATTTTTGACCGGCACGGGGATCGTTTTCCCTCCTTTGAACAACATCACTTCAGGCAGATCGATCGTCCGGGTGGTATAGCGATTGATAAAAACGATTCCTTTTTCACCGATAATCTCCACCCGGTCATCATCGGAATAGTATTTTGAATCCATGACGATATCCGGTGTATGGGAGATATCAAAAACTCCATAGGTTTCTTTTTGCTTGAACTGGAACATGATGGTTGCCGGTGCATCAACAAAAACTCCGGGAGCAACCGAAGTCTTTCCGATCCAGGCGCTCACCCGTTCTGCCTGTCCCATGAAACGATATGCGATTGAAAACAGGTGATAGCCGTGATCGAAAACCAGCTCTCCTCCCCCACTCTTCTTCTCATTGAAACGCCATACCCAGGCATCCAGCGGGATCTTCCAGCCGCGCGGCGACTGCCCGGTATTGATATGCATGCGCAGCATCACCGGCTTCCCGATCTCGCCAGCATCCACCAATTCTTTAGCTTTCACTGCCGGTTCATAATGCACAAAATTTTCATAGACACGCAGCACAACCCCGGCTTTTTCTGCTGCATTGATCATCTCATCCGCTTCGGCTGCTGATAAGCACATGGGTTTTTGAACTGAAACATGCTTACCGGCTTGCGCCGCCTGCACAGTCATGGGACAGTGCAGATAGTGAGGAACCAGCAGTTCAACAAGATCAATTTCTGGATCTCTCAACAGTTCCGCATAATCCTTATAGACCTTTGATACACCCCATTCGCGCGTTTTTTGTTTGGCACGCGCTTCTTTGGCATCACAAACTGCCACAATGCTGGCATCAGGTCTATCCTGATAGCCCAGCACATGCAAATCCGAAATCCTGCCGCAGCCTACCAGAGCAACACCGAGTTTTTTCATCGTTATTCCTCTTCCACAGGTTCCATTTTTTCAAGTTTTGCGCGAATTTCAGCGTGCTTCTTACGCGTGATCGGATACCAGATCAGCATGGGGAGCATAACCAGGATCACAATCGCAGGAATCGGTCCAAAGAAAAGGCGGATTCCAAACAGCGAGTGTTCAGTTTGCGCCACATTTGCGACATAGCCGAAACCGGTCAACATCCAGCCAATCCCCGAAATAGCCAATGCTTCAGATATCTTGGTGGCTAATCCCCAGATGCCATAATACATGCCGCTGCGGAATTCTCCGGTTTCAACCCTGTCATAATCCACCACATCAGCAACCATCGCCCAGGGGAAGATCCACTGCGAACCAAAACCGATCCCAGCCAATACAGCCACCGGGTAGATCCATATTCTCTGTTCCGGAGTAAGGAAGAAGGAAATCCCCACAGCCAGGGCACCGATCACCATACCCAGTGCATAGGCTGGACCCTTATCCAGCTTTTCGCTGAGTTTTTTCCAAAACGGTAAAGAGATGGTCACACAGATCAGCATCAATCCCATAACCAGCGAGATCTCACTTTCCATTAATAACTGGTATTCAAGATAATATGCCATCAGCGTCTTCACCAGTGCAAAGGAAAGATTGATCACAAAATAAGCAATGCACAATCGCTGGAACGGTTTATTAGATAGAGCGGCTTTAATACTCTGCCAGACGTTGGTTTTCGCCTTTGCTTTTAAAACTTTCTGGCGTTCTTTCAAACCGGCAGCCGAGATCAATAAAACGATCGCGCAGATGGAACCATAGATGATACCCACGTAACCCCAACCCGTTCTTTCAAGGGCAAACAATCCTGCGATGACCGGAGTTAATGCAACTCCTACCAGATAAGCCGGTACTGCCATGACCATGCGGGTAGTGGTCAGTGAACTGCGCTCATCGTAATCATCGGTAAGCTCCGAGGTCAGTGCATAGTATGGAACATTTGTCAGGGTCCAGAGAGTATCAAAAAGAATGAAAGTGAACGCGATCCATAAAAAGGTCATATTAAGCGATAGCCCTTTGGGAATAAACCACAAGAGGGCAATTGCAATACCCAGCGGGATCGCTCCAAAGAGCATGAATACACGCCGCCGTCCCACCTTGGAATTGGTGCGATCCGTCAACCAGCCAAAGAGAGGATCATTGACCGCATCCCAGATCTTTCCAACCAGCAAAGCATTCCCAGCCAGAGCAGGCAAGATCAGGGCAACATCGGTATAAAACTTCAATAAATAGAATTGAATGGCAGAATTAATAATGGCGTTGCCCAGATCGCCAATGCCATAGAATATCTTTGTTTTTGCGGGCAGTTTTTGTGAAGATCCTTTTTCAACCTTTACTTTTTTTACAGCTTTTTTCTGTTCCATCGTATTACCTCCATTTTTTGATGGCTTCTTTTAAAGCACTCGAAGGAAGCTGATTAAATTCCAGGGCATCAAAAATGCCCGGATAGGTCAGCGCCTCTTCCACGATCTTTTCAGATAACTTTTTGATGATTTCATGCATCGCAAGATGGGTACTTTCTGATACGGCAGCCAGAACCTTGCGCGAATTCTGCTGCGACTCCCTTCTATGAGGAGGATAACCAATTCCTGATTCAACGCTGAAAAGCGCATCAAAGATCATTTTTAAATTAACATTCGAAGCCCACCCATATCCCTGGTTGAGCATCAGAGAAATACAATTTCCGCCGTTGATCTGCGTAAACAGCCAGGCATCCAGCGGGGTGAGAATATGCCCGCAGCTTACTCCGGGATACTGCAGGACCGAATTGAGAAAGCCCTGCCCGGTTCCGCAGCCGCCCACCACAAAATCAGCCGCATGAAGATTGAGGAACAAGGCGCCCAGCAGCCCGGTATGAATGTAGGTGAGCTCCGGTTCGGCGCCGTTCTGCTTCATACCGGCATTGATCAGAGTGTGTCCGCGCCCATCCAGAGCAGCCATGATATCGGCATTTCTATCCGCTGCACTTGTTTCGTTCAAGATCACAATTCTCATGCTCTACTCCTTTTCTTTCAGAACATCCTCTACCGATTTGACGATCCGATCGATAGAAAGTCCATAAGCGTCCATCAAGCTGTCCGGATCCAATGCTGTGCGGGTAAACGTGTCTGTAATGCCCACTCTTTGCATCGGGGTGGGCTGTTTCTCGCCCAAAACTTCCGCAACTGCGCTGCCTAAACCACCAATTATGGAATGTTCTTCTGCGGTAACAACTGCTCCGGTTCTTGCAGCGACCTTACAGATCAGGTCTGCATCCAGCGGTTTTATGGTGGGCAAATCGACCACACCGGCATCAATGCCCTTCTCTGCCAGGAGTTCAGCAGTGCGCATACTGCGCCCCACCATACTGCCGCAAGCGATGATGGTCACATCGGTTCCATTCCTGCGTTCAATACCTTTTCCAACTTTCAACGATTCATCTTCCTTATGAACCGGAATCGTGCCAGCGCGGCTGATACGCATGGTCACCGGACCATCCATCTCGCCGATCAAAGGTACAAAAGCCGCTGCCTGATTGGCATCCGCCGGCACGATCAGGGTCATTTCAGGTAAAGCGCGGAAGATCGCAATATCCGTTATCGAATGATGGGTCGGACCATCTTTGTAATCGGATACGCCCGCGTAATTCGCCACGATCTTGACATTGGTGCGCGCATAGCAGATGTTGCTGCGGATCGCTTCGATAGCTCGCAGGGCAAGCAAAGCTGAAAAGGCATTGGCAAAGGGAACCAATCCGCCCAATGCCAGTCCCACCGCCACATCCACCATGCAGGGTTCGGCGATCCCGATATTGTAAAAACGCTGTGGATACTTATCCGCAAATTTTTTTGAAAGAGTTGAGGAACTGGTATCGGCGTCCAGAACAACCACTCGCTCATTTTTCTCGCCATAAGCCAGCAGTGCTTCCCCATAAGCCTCACGCATGGATCGTTCTGCCATCTCAGATCTCCTCCCCTAGCTCATTTAAAGCTTGCGCCAGCTGTTCATCATTGGGAGCAACTCCATGCCAATAAGCTTTATTTTCCATAAAGCTGACCCCTTTCCCTTTGATGGTACAAGCAAGAATGATCGTGGGCTTATCTTTAATTTGTTTTGCTTCCATCAATGCTTTGTAAAGCTGAGCGATATCATGCCCATTCACCTCGATCACATGCCAGCCAAACGCCTTCCATTTTTCAGCCAGAGGTTCGATCGGCATGACCTCCTGTACGAATCCATCCAGCTGCACTCCATTATGGTCGACGATGGTAGTCAGATTTGACAGATGAAATTTAGCTGCGGTATTGGCTCCCTCCCAGACCAATCCAGCCTGGCATTCGCCATCCCCCAGAAGGGTATAAACATGGTAGTTCATACCCTTCTGCCCGGCGGCCAGCGCAATGCCCGCTCCAATTGAAATACCATGTCCGAGAATGCCGCTGTTCATATCCACGCCCGGCGTCTTAAGACGATCAGGATGACCCTGTAAATGACAATCCAGTTCACCCCAATGTTCCAGATCGCTTTCCGGAAAATATCCGCGTTTCGCCAGAGCGGCGTACAACAGTGCAGATGCATGCCCTTTGCTTAATAAAAAACGATCGCGCTCCTCCCAATTGGGATTGTGCGGATCGATATTCATGATCTTGAAATAAAGGATCGCCACAATTTCTGCCGCTGATAATGATCCTCCCGGATGCCCGGCTTGTCTCTTGTGGATCATCCGCAAACTTGTACAGCGCAGTTCTCGAGAAATCTCATTCAGCTTTTTGATCTCTGCTTCTGTTAAATTTTCCATCTTACAATCCTATCTGATGCCGCAGCTGCTGCGTTTTTTCAACCCAGTTGCCCACATTCCAACGTCCAAAGACACCCAGCGACCCAAGCGGATCGGTTCCAAAGTAAACCGGAATATGGATGACAGACAATCCTGCATGGGCAAAAGCCTCATCCAACGCTTTCTTCAATTCAGCGGGGCTGCTGCCCACACTGACAGCCAGTACTCCCGGCATGCTTTTCGCCATTTGGAGATAATCGATCGAGCGATCGTGCCATGTGGCAAACTGCTCGCCATATTGATCGATCTGCAGTCCTGTAATTGCTCCCATGCGATTATTGTCAAAGATAAGAATGCAGCCCTTCGCGCCATATTCAATCCCATCGACGAGAACCTGTGGATTCATCAAAAAAGAGCCATCTCCGCTGAAAGCAAGAAAATAAGGGGAATCTTTTTTTGCGGCGGTTGCCAGAATAGAAGAAACAGCGAACCCCATGTAGCTGGCTCCGGTATCGGTAAAGGTTTTCCCCGGGTTTTTATCAGCAGCAATCTGAAAGCCGTTCGCCTGTACATCCCCGGCATCAAAGATATTCACCACATTTTTATCCGCCGCCCAATCCAGGGCAGTTTTTATGGCAGCTGGCTGCGTGAGAACTTCTTTACCCCAGAATGAATCTTTCAAGGTTGGATGATCAAAGCGTTCTTGCTTGTATGCTTCCCATTCGACTTTCTTCTGTTGACAGGATTTGAACCAATCTGAAGGGGCGAGAGAATTTCTTGATGTACTTTTCCCAAGCCATGTATTCAATTCTTGCAAGGTAGCAGACGCATCACCCCACAGGGCTAGCGTATCTTGATAATGAAGGGCATCTCCCAGATTTGCATTGATATTGATCACTTTCCTGACTTTTGGATACCCTGTGCGGGAACAATCCGACTGACAGACTGCACGTGTTCCAATGGTGATCAAGAGATCGGCATTTTCCATGGCGAAGTTGCCGCAGATGCTGCCCTTGGATCCTCCCACACCCATGCAGCGAGGATGTTCATACGGCACAATGCCGGTCGCAATGGGAGTAAGTACACATACTGCATCACTTAGATCAGCCAGACGTATGATCTCCCGGGAAGCATTATGTCCCCCTCCCCCTACCTTGATCAGCACCGACTGTGAATTTTGTATCCATTCAACCGCCTGCTTATAATCACCCACAGCAGCACCCAAATCCGGTACCGTACCACACGGCAGCTCCCGCAGGTTGTAACCATGCATGATCAGCGGTTGAGTATTCATCGGCATAGAAAGATAGAACGGACCCGCATGGTATGGATGGTTAACTTTGTTCAATCCTCTACGTAGAGCCGTGGAAAGAGACCAGGGCTCCTGCAGACTGTATCCACTGCCCATCGTCTCAAGCATTCTGGGAAAAAGAAACTGCTCATGTTTGGGAATCTGCTGCATATTGAAACCTTCATCCTGTGTGGTTTCATCGCCAAACAGATACCATACTCCAATACTATTCGAAGCGGGAACGAGTGAAGCTGCCAGAGCTTGAAAAGCGCCCGGACCAATAGAGGTGACAACGGCTGCTTTTTCATGCATCACCCAATTCAATGCAGCAGCTGCATGTGAAGCTTCGATCTCATTATGGATTCCAAACACGTTGAGCAATCCCGCTTGCGAATATATACGGAGCACTTCTCCTATTTCCGTTGAGCCATGACCAAAAACCGTAAAATATGTTCGGACATTCTGACGAAGCAGCCCTAACACAAGCAATTCGGAAAGCGTCGCGTCAACCATATTCGGAAACGCTCCAGCTTCCAGGGCTGCATCCAGACTACCGTATTGAGCAATAACAGATGCACGCTTTATTCTTTTTCCCAGGATTTTTTTATATTCCATTCAATTACCTTTTCAAACCCTTTTAAACTTAAGTCTGTCTGATAACTGCTTCCCGATCTGGATGATCTGAGGAGCAAGCGTTTCGATCTCTTTCATGCCCAATCGAGCGGATGGTCCCGAAATACCAATTGCTCCAACCAATTTTTCTCGAAAATCAAACACCGGAACGGAAATACAGCGCACATCATTATCAAATTCCTCATCGTCGATCGCATACCCCTTATCACGGACAGTTTCCAGTTCTTTCTCCAGGGTTTGCAGATCGGTGATGGTTTTTTCAGTATGTCCTTCAAGTTCAACCGGCAGGGGATAATTTCCAAATGCCAGCAGTATTTTCCCTAGCGCCGTACAGTGCAGCGGTGCCAGCTGCCCCACCTCAACATTGACCCGTAATGTGGAAGATGATTCCATTTGATCGATATATAGGGCTTTCCCCTGAGCATAGATCGCGATGTGAGAACACTCTCCGGAAACCTCAACCAGTTTTTTTAGATAGGGTTTAGCAGTATCGCGCAGTGGCATACGGGTGATCACACTGCGGCTGAGATTAACCAACATCGGTCCAAGGGTATAAGAACGATCATCCTTTGCTTTTTGGACAAAGCCATCTTTGAGGAGTGTCTGTACCAGACGTGATGCAGTAGATTTATCAACTCCCAGTTGATCTGCCAGCTCGGTGATACCAATGCCATTTTCACAATCTGCCATGATCTCCAGGATCCTTAGTCCACGCGCCAACGATTGAATTTCAGCCATTTTTTCTTCTATATTTCCTTGTTGTTGCTTATTATGCAACGCTGTTGCATAATAATATTATATAATCAGGAAGAAATGCCTGTCAATAGGTAAGGAAAAGATTTCTATACTCAGGAGGAAAAATGTCTGGAGCAAAAGAAGTTTTCAATTTTATCAATGGGAAATGGCAAAAACCGGGTGGAACCGCTGGTTTACAAATCTTGAACCCTGCCACCCAGGAAGTAATTGGAAATTTTCATAATTCCTCAGAGAAAGATATAGAAGCAGCCATAACCGCTGCTGAAAATGCATTTATCGCATGGCGAAACACACCGGTTGTGGATAGAGTGAGATACCTACAGAATTTACTGCAGCTTATCGCTTCAGAAAAAGATGCTATCGCAAAAATCATCACACTTGAATGTGGAAAAACCTTCCAGGAATCTTTAGGGGAAATAGAGAGAGCCATTGAAAATATCGAGGTCGCCTGTGGTGCTCCAACGTTCAGTCAGGGGGCTTTTTCAGAAGATATTGCTCCCGGTATAGACGAAATTATGATTCGCCAACCAGTGGGTATCAGTGCTGTCATTTGTCCTTTTAATTTTCCCGCCATGATCGCTTTCTGGTTTATGCCATATGCGCTGGCGTGCGGTAATCCTGTGATCGTTAAGCCCTCAGAAAAAGTGCCTCTGACCATGCAGGCAATCTTCCACCTGATTGAAAAAGCAGGTTTCTCAAAAGGGATCGTCCAGATGGTTCAAGGTGGGTCTGAAACAGTCGACCAGCTTCTCAATCACCCCATGATAAAAACCGTTTCATTCGTGGGTTCGACCGCTGTGGCAAAAAAAGTCTATGCACAGGCGACCGCGCACGGAAAACGCGCCCAATGCCAGGGCGGTGCCAAGAATCCTATTGTTGTAATGCCCGACGCTGATCCCGATATGACCATCCGTATTTTGGCAGACAGTGCCTTCGGTTGTGCGGGGCAGCGCTGCCTGGCAGCCTCTCTTGTATTACCGGTGGGAGAAGCAATTGATTGGCTATATCCAGCTATTTGTAAAGCGGCTGAAGACCGTGTAGTTGGCTTTGGACTGGATGACGGTGTACAAATGGGACCGGTGATCTCACCTGCCAGCTTGAAACGCATTCTTGCATTGCTTGCAGAAGGCGAAGCAACAGGTGCAAGATTGCTGGTTGATGGGCGTAATGCTGTCATTCCCGGCTATGAAAAGGGGAACTTTATCAAGCCCTGTATAATGGATCATCTCCAACCGGATGGAAATCTGGTGCAGACCGAAATTTTCGGTCCGGTGCTGGGTATTTTACCTATGGATTCTCTCGATAGCGCTATTAATTGGATCAATCAAAGTACTTATGGAAATATGGCTTCCATCTTCACCGCCAGTGGCAGCAATGCCAGACATTTCCGCCATGGAGTAATGGCTGGCAATATCGGCGTCAATATCGGGGTGGCGGCACCCATGGCATTCTTCCCCTTCTCCGGATGGAAAGACAGCTTTTTCGGAGATCTGCACGGGCAATCTGAAGATGCGTTCAACTTCTTTACCCAGAAGAAAGTGGTCATCGAACGCTGGAAAGATAAATGGAGCCGGCAGTTTTGATCTGTAAATAGATATCGTACTAAATATCAATAAAGGCGGAGAAATGTTTTTCTCCGCCTTTATTTAGAAAAATCTGTTTTATTCTGTCCAATCCGGAAAAAGATCTCCCACTGTATCATTGGTGAGCTGGATTTGATCTGAGCCATCTGCCTTCATGATCCATAGATCAGGGGAGCCGCTTCTGTCAGAGCAATAGACAATAAAGTTGCCATCCGGAGACCAGGCAGGATATATATTTGACATCCCATCGTTTGTTAATTGGTCATAAATTAACACATCATCGATATCCACCACATAGATATCATAGGTAGTATTTGCACCCATGCTGTAAACAATACGTCTTCCGTCCGGTGACCATGCAGCACCTATAACATCTTCATCGGTTTGCATCAATTGGGTAAGAGACAAATCTTCCAAATTCAATACGTACATCTGTGCCATGCCGCTGCGTGTGGAAATAAACAGTATTTGATCACCATCCGGTGACCAGCGCGGACCGTAATCTGCAAATTCAGGTTCATCCAATATCTCTACCAAACTTTCACCATTGGCATCGATTATATACAAGTCTGGTGTATCTTCAGGCTCGTTATCATGATCTGACTGCAACACCACCTGAGAACCATCCGGTGACCAATCACCATTATTACTGCGGAAAGTTGTCAATTGGCTCATCCCGCTGCCATCTGCTTCAAGAATATACATAAACCAGCCAACCGGAGTTGAAAACAGGATCCGGCTGCCATCAGGGGACCATTTAGGAAACAGGTTAATCGGAAAGCCCGTATCCAGCTCAGTAAATTCACCGCTTTCTATATCCAGAATGTGAATACCCATTACCGAGGAATCTTCACCACGATATGAAGAAAAAACAATCTTCCCTTTAGGTGTTGCTTCTTCCTCTGGCTCGGTTTCAATCTTCTCTGAAGTGCTTTCGACCACTTCGGATTCCGTACTGCACGCGCATGAAACAGCAATCAGGAATACAAAAAACAACAATTTCAGACTCTTCATCATTCCCTCCATTTATTTGACCTAGAAATTTGAAATTTCCCAATTGCGAATTAATAATTTACGGGGAACAAAAATGAAATTGAAACGTTATCCTGATTATATTCTTTTTCGATTGTGTGTCAATTTTTCTGTGAAATCATGTGAAATCAGTCACAGATCCTTTCACTTTTTAGATAATACTCTAACTGCTTTCCATATTTAAATAAATTCTGCCATATTCCCAATCCTCACCAATCGCCATCAGGATAGCTGAAACAAGACGCAGGCAAGATTGTTCATTAGGAAACACTCGCACAACTCTAGTTCTCCGTTTGATCTCCTGGCTAAGTCGTTCCATGTAGTTGGAAGCTCTCAAAGGTCTTTAATGGGTTTTGGGGAAAGCAAAGACTGTGAATCCTTCTGGCAAATTGACCTCCATCCAATCGGATAACTTGGGAACTGTCTCAACATGTTTCTAGATTTTTTCCTTGAGTTATACCTCCGCTGTCTTCCGATCAGGCGCATCGAAGATGCTGCGGATATCCTCTGCCACTTCCCCAAGCATATCTTTTCTAGGCGCAGACTGCCCCGCATTTTGCTGCACGCCGCTGCCAGGGCACACCCGTAAAAATGGCCTTCCTTGCCGCTTCAACACCCACATGGTCATCACTGATGATCAACTGCACGCTATGCAACCCGTGCCTGACCAATCTTTCCAAAAATGCTCGCCGGTGGACTTCCGCCATTTGGTTCTGGCAGGCAACATCGGAGTGAATATCGGTGTAGCAACCCCTATGGCATTTTTCCCATTTTCAGGGTGGAAAGATAATTTTTATGGTGATCTGCATGATCAATCGATGGATGCAGTTGATTTCTTCACACAAAAGAAAGTGGTAATTGAACGTTGGAAAGAAAATGGTCACGACGATTCTAGGATTAAGAGAAAATGAGGGTCTATAAATATTGTAGAGAAATTCATTCGATTTCAATGAACATATTTTGATGTTCATTGGTAATCATCTCAAGACAACCAAGCAAGAATGCTTGCACATTCACGGAGCGCACGTGTTGTGTGTTGTCGTTCTAATTTCGTTCTGTTTCAGCAGATTGATCATTCCAGCCTACCCCGGAATATTACCATCAAAATCAAATCTTCCCATGACCATCAATAAGAAAAGGGAATTCACAAAATGAATGCAATTGGTTTCCTTATGAAGATCTGACGGCATGCAACAGTCTTGCTTTCACTTTAATTTAATAGTTGCATGGCACTCATACAAAGATCATATCTGGTTTTTGCTTTTTCTTCCAAGTTTTCCACTGGGAATAAAGCACCGAATTGCTCAAGAGCAAATGAAGCAGATACTGCTGCTCGGCACAATGCAATATGCGGGTCATCAGACAGAACTGATCCAACTACCAACCCGCCACAATAAGCATTGCCGGCACCTGTTTGGTCGATTATTCTTTCTACCTGAACAGCCGGCACCCGAATATAGATCCCATCCGAATTTGCGAATACGCTCCCACTCGCTCCTTCACGGATCACTGCCATACCTGCTCCATTGCGAATAAATTCATCCAATAGATCATGGGGTGGTGCAGTCATTTCCAGCAGTGATTGTGCCTCCTGTAAATTTGGTGAAATACAATCCACCAGAGGAAGCATTCTCATGAAATCAGCACGCTTTTCTGCTAAACACTCCACTTGTAAAGGTTCCCATAGAATAAATGGATCTCCCAGATCGCGTAATCGTTCTACCCAGAGAGACACCTCATCGGAACTGCAGTGCAGATGCACCCCCCGTAGATGATCATATGCCACTGGGATTTCCTCCAACGATGGATTGAAAAAATGAAAATCTGCCGGGTCTGTTTTGAAGGTCTCTCTGCGAGTGCCATCTGGTTCAAATAACTGCCAGGCGCGCATGGTCTTCTTATCCAGCCGCGATACTCCTCGTAAATCGAACAAGTTTTTTAGATCTTCATCCAAGTCGGAAGGGAAATCATACCCTATCTTGGCAACCAGCCCCACCTCTTCACTCCACACTCGCATTCCCATCACAGCATGAACACTGCCCCCTCCCAAGCAACCCATATGGGTTGTCCCATCCGGCAAAACGATATCATCAATGATGACATAACCTATCGCAATAAACATTCACCATCCTCTTTAGAAACCGTTGCCCTAATCGTTTACCGCTTGCATGAAACGGGCGATGCGATCATAATCCCATTCTGCCAGGATCGATTTTTTCGTCCACCCGCTGATGGGTTTGAAGGAACTGCTGACAATAACACCGTTGCAGAATTGGAGCGCTTCTTTGATATTTTCCTCATTTGCACCCCCGCCCAAGAAGATAGGTACATCCAGTTTCGCTTTTTTTACTTCCTGCAACATTTCAATAGATTCAGGAAAAGATAGACCAGTTACGATCAATCCGTTCGCTTTGCAGTAAACACTTGCAGAATGGGCAGCCTCCACCAAAGGCATTTCGCCCAAAGGTTGACCGGTGCGATCATATATATCTGCCAGGATGGCAATATCTTCAGCCCCGATCAATTTACGATAGCTGATAGCATCATAAGCACAGCCCTGTAAAATTCCTTCTGCTTTGACCATCGCACCCGTATAAACCTTGATGCGCACGAATTGAGCACCGATCGCTTGCGCAACTGCCAACGGTTCGCGCGCACCGTGACTCATCATGCAAACGCCCAAAGCCAGTTGGGGAAATTCTTTACGAATGGCTGCTCCAACTACTGATAGATATGCAACAGTATGAGGTTGAATGGTCGGAGCAATAGGGAGATCTGCTAAATCTTGAATATACAACGCTGGAACACCCGCTTTCACTGCTTTTTCCGTGTTTTTCAAAGCAAAATCTACGATCTGATCCATCGGCAGAGATGTGTCTTGATTGGAAGCCGGAGATGGAGGCAAATGGAGAGCAGCAATAACCGTAGGTTTTTTCACAGGAAACAGGGTGTTTTTCTCTATCATCGCCACTGCTCCCAGGTTTCGCTGGTGCGTATCCGGCTGATTCCACCACCGCCTTCTATACTGCGTCCACCGCCGAAATCACGAAAATAGGGCTCTTTCTTTTCTTCAGCAAGATATGCTGCAAATAATTCTCCAGGAACCGCAGCGACAACAGGAGAGAACATTTCATCGATCTCTGCGATCGGAAAATGGAAATCAGAAAGGTTGATCAAATTGGTTGCAGTTTTGGGAGCAACAGCCGCTATCTGCCTGCCGATCTGCTTGGCAGCCACAGCAACTTCTTCTGCACGTGACAGATCGCGATCTCCGGCAGTAATGATAAAGGTCGGTGTTTTCACTTTCTTTTCAAAATACTGCAGGTGCGCCCATTCTTCCATATCCTGCCCGAGCGCGGAATCACCGGTTGCTTCCAGCATCTTGGCAGCCGAGAATAATCCGGTCGCAAAGTTCGGACCACTACCCGAAAAGACAAATTCGTCCTCCCCCATCCATTCTTTCGCAACTTTTTCTGCAACCGGTTCGCTCATCTCGATCGTTTGCTGCAATGCCATTGAAAAATTGCGAATTTTAGCCCGATAAGCGGCTGCTTCTTCATTGCTCAATAATCCTCTCACTTCGGCAAAGCGCACGGCGAGCAGATACAAGCCAACCTGACTGGTCATATAACTACGCACACCCGGGATCGCCACACCTTCTGGTTCCGGGAAATGCGGGACGGGGACATCCACCATGATCTCTGCCGCTTTTGCCACAGGGCTGTCGGGGGTAGCAGTCAACGCCAGAGTGGTTGCTCCTGCCTCTCGACCCATGCGCAACGCTTCGGCAGTACGAGAAACTGCACCGGATACCGAGATACCGATCACCACATTCGTCTTAGGTCCAGTCTGGGGAATTAAACCCGCTGCGTAACGCGCAAACGTCATGGCAGTCATGGCATCATCCGGTAATTTGGTCAGTGATTCAAATGCAAATTCTGTATTGAGAGCAGCATGATGAGAATCACCGCATCCGGTTATATAGAATCTCTTTACTGAAAGACAAAGCTCATGATCAATCTTTTTCCGAATGATTTCATCCAACGGTTCGTAAATCTGCTCCAACAGCTCTGGTAAACTATGAATTTGTTCAACCATGTAACTCATTTCAACTAATCTCCTTATATTTTGTTATAAACTTTTCTACCTCTATAGCAGAAGGCAGCCCTTCGCGTGCACCAATCTTTTGAATTAATATTGCCGATGCTGCACTGGCAAAATTCAAGCAATGTTGTAGATCAAAGTTTGAAATCAAGCCAAACAGAAACGCCGCATGAAAACAATCCCCTGCTCCAGTAGTATCTTTAATGGAAACTTTATATGTTCCTGTAGAAAAAAAATTACTCGAAGTAAATACATCAGACCCCTCAGCGCCTTTAGTGAGGATAATCATCTCTGGTCCAAGTGAGAGGATTTCTCTTACAATCTCTTTTACTTCATTATTATTTGTCAGTTTTGTTACTGCATCTTGATCTGAAAAAACAATATCAGTTGCTTTCAGCATCTTTTTTGCTGCATCAATATCCTGTAACATGTTCAATTCAAGATCAGCAGCTATCTTTCCACCACCGTGATGCAGTAACTCTGCCACTTCCATATACCAATCATAATCATAGAGAGCTGTATAACCGATCCTGGTATTGCGCAGAGATCTGCGCATACCATCATTCAGATAAGGCGGGGTTGGCAAGATCGGAACGACCAAAATGGTCCTTTCTCCATTTGGTTGAATAAGAACAACAGTGAAATCCGATGATGAATCTTTTTGCGGCTGAATATCAGTTACTCGAACACCAAATTCCTTAAAGCTCTGCATGATCTTCTGCCCGAAGGCATCATCCCCTACCAATCCTCCCCACACCGTATTCAATCCTAACCTGGCAGCAGCACAAGCTGTATTGGCAATAAAACCTCCCGGAAACTGCCCGTAATAATGTGCAAGAAGCTTCTCGCCTTCCTGAGGATGACGAGGAACATCCAGAACAAGATCAACAGACGCGCCGCCCAGACAGTAAAGATCAATCATAAACTTATTGTATTCTTTCGTACAATAAATTCTTCCAAGCCTGGATATCAATCTTCCAGCAGACTTCAATGTTCGCGGGCTTGTTGGTCACTCCCAGTTTATCAACCACCGTCATTCCACGTGTTGCCTCACCGACGGTTTCCACATCCACGTAATAAGAGCCGCGTTCGGTGCAAATGCTGGGATCCAGAGCAACTGCCATGGTAACCGGATCAGGAAGTGCCAGCCCCGGCTCACCCAACCAATTTTTATTGGTTTCGATCGCAGTTGCATTGCAATCCAATGTAAAGTCGGCATATTTTGTTTTAAAAGAACGCATCATTTCCATTTCATTCGCAGAGAAATTTGCATCCCCCATGCAGTGTTCCCAGCCAACCATCAACAAAGGAATACCCGAATGGAAGACGATCTTCGCTGCCTCGGGGTCTATGTAAATATTGTATTCCGCTGCCGGAGAGACATTGCCGAGGGTAACCGCTGCTCCGCCCATGGTATAGCACATCGAGATCTTTTTCGCTATATCAGGAGCAATGCGCAGCGCAAGTGCGATATTTGTTAATGGTCCAAGCGTGACCAGGTTAATATCACCGGCATGGGCTCGAACAGCTTCGATAAACGCAATTATCGCATTTTCTTTTGCCAGTGTTAAAGACGCATCAGGATAATGCATATTCCCCATCCCGTCTTCGCCATGAAAGAAATACGCCCATTCCGGTTCACGTAAAAGTGGGTGAGTTGCGCCCATATACACAGGGGTCTTTTTCCCGCAAAGTTCCACCGTATAGCAGGCATTCTTTGCACCCTGTTCTGCCGGGACATTCCCGGCAACAACCGAGATGCCCAATACATCCACGTCCGTTGTTCGCAAAGCCATCAGGATCGCAACTGCATCATCGGATGCTGTATCCGTATCGATCCAAAATTTTCTCATTTTCTTCTCCTTTGTTGTTTTACTTTGTTAAGCGTTCTTTGATCAAATCGAGCACACCGCTTGAATTTACTTCTAGACAAACCTCTGTTTCAACCCGTTTTTCCCATTGGTGATGCCAATCTGCAGTTGTTTTTCCTTTGCAGCGTCTTTCGGTTTCCACAAAAACCGGAACGCTTTTAGTTGTGAATAGATCAGGATTGATCAAATATGCAATGGCAGAAGGATCGTGGGTATGAATGCTGCCTCCCATCCCGAGAAAACGATCATGATAATCCTGATATACAGGTAAAATGCGCCTGATCAAATTCGTGGCAGGATTTCCAGCCTTGAATAGTTCATCAAAGAATTGGGGAGTCATGATCACCTGCTCTGTAACATCCAATCCGACCATCACCACAGGGCAGCTCGCCTGCATTACAATATCAGCCGCATGTGCATCATGGTAGATATTGGCTTCCGCAACCGGTGAAATATTTCCCGGAACAGACACTGCTCCGCCCATCAGAACGATCTTTTTGATCAGGTTGGCAATGCTGGGATCTGTTTTCAGGGCAACCGCTATATTGGTGAGAGGTCCCACCGGAATCAGAGTGACCTCACCAGGGCAAGCATGTACGGTATCGATAATGAACTCCACCGCTGACTTATCAATCGTTTTTCCCTTCGGCGCAGGCAGATTGGTATTCCCCATTCCATCCCGACCATGTACGTCAGAAGCTATCGATTCCAGTTCCATCACCAACGGAACATCACACCCGCGAGCTACTGGAATAGAATCATGTCCTTCCAGTTCAACCAAACGCAATGCATTTTGGGTGGTAATCTCGGTCGTTGCATTCCCAAAGATGCTGGTTAAGCCCAACACTTCCAGTTCTGGTGAACGTAATGCGGTCATGATCGCAATGGTGTCATCAATCCCCGGATCTGTATCAATAATGATTTTTTGTGACATGGATATTCTTTTCTATATTCAATCTTTCATAATGCGCAGCTGCACAATCCGCTTACGGGGACCATCAAACTCAAAGAACAGAATGCTCTGCGATCCTCCCAGCACCAATTGTCCATCTTTTATTATCAATGAAAGATTATTACCGATAAGAACTGATTTAATATGTCCGGCTGCATCAGCTGGGGTATCATAGATATGCTTGAAATCAACACGAGTGGGTACCAGACGATGTACTTCAGCGACAATATCTTCCGGTGTCATACTATCAAGACATGAGTTGATAGTGATTGCGGCAGTAGTATGCGGTACAAAGATCACACAGATCCCTTCTTTCACACCACTTTCTGCAATAGCCCTTCGAACTTCCTCTGTTATGTTTACAAGACACTCACTTTTTTCTGTATTGACTTTCATTTCTTTAAACATACTCACCTCATTATCCTTAGGAATACTGGATAGTTTTTCTCCCGTGAATGCTATTCACCAAGATTTAATCCCCGAATTAATTAAAAATCAGGAGGTGCTTTCCAGGACTGCCAACACCTCCTCAATGGCACGTTGTTCCATTGAATTGCATTTGCTTTTTTTAAATTGCAGAAAATCCACCAATGTTTGTTTTTGGGGGAGCGAAGAACCCGCTCCATATACAGTAGTAGCGAGCGCTCCCAGAGCACTGGCAAGAATGGTGGATGCTGAAAGACCAAGCTTCTTCATCCAGCTATACAAGAATCCCGCGGTGAATGAATCACCTGCGCCGGTTGTGTCAACCACATTGATGAAAAAAGAAGGAAATGCGAATTTCTCTTCATGGTTGTATACCAGGCACCCTCTCTCCCCCATTTTCACAGCGACAAGCTGAATTCCCATTGAGAGCATTTCTTTTGCAGCTTCATCCATGGTTTTTCCTTCAGAGAGTACTGAGATTTCTTGTTTTCCGGTGATGCAAATCGTAAGCTCGGATAAAAGCTGCCGCATCTCGTCCGGATCTCGAACCACCGGATCAAGACCCGTATCCAGGCTCACAGGAATATTCTTTTCCTTCGCCAGCTCAATTGCGTGCCAGGCAGTATCTTTTTGCGGAGATTCCAGAAACGCATAACCAGAAATATGCAGCAGCCCTGCATTTTGAAAGGTACTTTCTTTTATATCTTCGGGAGCCAGTCTTGTATTGGCGCCCCGATAAGAAAACATTGTTCTTTCTCCATCTGGAGTAACAATAATGAAAGTAAGTCCTGAAGCATAGCTTGATTTCGTATGAATTCCTTTTATATCAATATTTGTTTTAGTGAGATCTTGTTTTATTTTTTCCGCCCAGACATCTGCTCCCACACAACCTAATAAGATCGTTTTTTGCGAGAGGTTATCCAGAACGAAAGCGGTATTAACAACCGCTCCGCCGATTGCCACGCTCATATGGGATGCCAATCCATCTCTTCCGGGAACCGGAAATTCAGGTATGGGTAGGATTGTGTCTACATTGATATCTCCCAACAGCAGAATTTCACCACCCATCATGCTTCTGTTTCTCCCGAACGAATCGCTCTCACGAATTCGGCGATCAAGTTGATATCTTTATCGGTATTACTGCCGGGTACGTTGGTGGAAGTGTTACTATCTACACCCCAGGGATGAACTCTTTCAATGGATGTATTCACATTTTCGATATTCAAGCCCCCTGCCAAGATCACCGGAATGTCTACACTCGCGACAATGCCGCGGCTGATATTCCAATCATGCGTAAAACCAGTGGCGCCCACTCCCGGGAAACCGGTTCGTTTGGTATCCAGCAGCAGAAGATCGCTAACCTCCGCATAGCTTTGAGCAACAGCGATGCTTTTTTCATCTTCAACCGGAATAGCCTTCATGAGTCGAATGTTTTTATTCAATCGTTTGCGCAGTTCGCGCATTTTTTCAACGTCCACCAGATTGAGGTCAGATGATACATGTACAATATGCGGCTTAACCTTGTCAACCATTCCGAGAATCTCATCAACTTCGGTAGCCATTGTCAGGGCTACCGAAGTTGTGTTTTCAGGGAGTGAAGTGACTATTTCATGTGCTTCTTCGAAACTCAATTCAGCTGGTACTTCATCATATTTTCCTGCAACGAACCCAATATGGTTTACACCCAACCGGGCTGCTTCAAGCGCAGTTTTTACATCAGTAAAAGCATAAATTTGAATAATCATCCTCACTTACCTTTTCCATTATTAAGATTTAGGGGTCACCTTATTTTTGCCCATTGGTAATTCTGGTCATTTCACGTTCCTGGAAGCGCTTGGTTTGTTCGACAATCTTTGCTCGATTACTCACGCCATTCAAAACCAGCGCCAGGATCGTGATCGCGTAAGGGATCATCTGCACCAATTGAGAAGGGATATTCAGCGTGCCCAATTGGTTTGAAAGTGCGTCTGCCACACCAAATATGATCGCAGCCACAACCGTTCCCCAGGGTTTCCTCCCACCCAGGTATACGGCGGCAAGAGCAATAAAGCCGCGTCCCGCTGTCATATCTCTTTGAAAAGATGAAAGGTAAGCCATAGAAAGATTCAGCCCGCCCAATGAAGCGAGAAAACCACTTATCAATAAGGACGTGAATTTGACTCTGCGGACATTAATACCAACCGAGGTAGCTGCAACCGGCTCTTCTCCCACTGCTCTCAAATGCGCTCCAAATCTTGTATGGTAGAGCAATCTTTCAACCAAAAACGCAAGGATGAAAGCCAGGTAAACAAAAATATTGTGCCCTGACAGCACCGTACCCAGGAAGGGTATATCTTCGATAAATGGAATATTTATTGAAGGCACCATACCGCTTGCCAGAGTTGAAGTGCTGCCTTTATCACCGGTCAGCATATACAGTAAGAAAATAGTACCGCCAGAAGCAAGAATGTTAAAAGCGGTACCAGCCAAAATAATATTAGTCCCCAAGTACAGGTGAAAGTAAGCCAGCAGCCCGGAGAAAAGAATTCCCGATACAATGCCAGCCAAGACCCCCAGCCAAATATTATGCGAAAATCCAGAAACGATCACACCAGTAAAAGCAGAAACCAGCATCGTCCCTTCCAGAGCAATATTGATGGAACCGGAAAGATCGGTGATCAAACCACCCAAAGCAGGTAGGATCAATGCGGTGCTGATGCGAAGAACACTGGCAATGAATAAGGCGCTAAAGATGCCCTGTAAAACCAAATCAATCCTCATGAGAACCTCCTTTGGAGAGAGACAGTCCTTTTTTGGTTGTTTTCTTTTCTTTTTGATCTTCCATGCGTTTTTGAACCATTGGAAGAATGCTTTCTGCCGTCACGAATAAAATGATCAAAGCCTGGATAATGTAGATCATTTCTCTGGAAATATCCGTGGAGCGTTCCATGATATTAGCTCCTGCGCGCAGATAACCATATGCCAGGGCAGTAAAGGGAACAGCGATCGGATTATTGCGAGCCAGAATTGCCACGATGATGCCCTCAAAAGCCATGCTGATGGAAATATTCGTAATAATATGGTAATTGATACCCATTGTCAGGTGGGCACCCGCAAGTGCACCGTAGATACCACTGATTGCAAATACCAGAATAATGGTTTGATTCGTATTAATGCCTCCGTAACGGGCAAATTTAGCATTGCTTCCGATCATACGAACCTGATAACCAAAAGGAGTTCTGAAAATCAGGTAATATGCAATAACCACACCAATGATCGTGATATACAGCATAATAGAAATATTGGTCTGACTGGCAAACATATCATGGATTTTGCTGAGAAATGGTATGTTGGGGATAAAAGAGGGTAAAGTTCCCTCTTCTGGAAAAAGCGCAGATATATTGTAGCCTGCATCAGCTGGTTTGATGTAATTCACTAAAAAGTAATCATATATCTTTATTGCAATCGTGTTCAACATCAATGTAGAAACAATTTCATTCGCGTTAAGGTATGCTTTCAGATAACCTGGAATCCAGCCCCATAGAAAACCCACCACCATTGCGCAAATCAATGCCAGAGGAATTCTTAGAATAGTGGGAAGTGGAGCATAAAGAGCAATCACTCCAGAAACCAGCGCACCTAAAACCAGCTGCCCTTGAGTACCCATGCTGAATTGATTGGCTTTGAATGCAATTGCCACCGATAAACCGACCAGAGTTAATGTGATTGACTCTTCAATCCAATCGCCGAAACGATTGAATTTGCTTAATGGACCACCCAGAAATGCTTTATATGCAACAACTGGATCCTCAGAAACAAACATGGTGATAATAAAGCCGAGGAGAAGAGCACTCCCGACAGCTAAAACGATTCTTAGCGCTTCTCGAACAGCAGAATTAGAGAGAAGTTTTTTCATAGTAATGTCTCCATTTCTTGCGCTGTTTGACGTTTGACTCCCAGCATATATACACCCAATTCCTTCTCTTCTAAATTAGAAGTATCCGGGAATACACCAGTGATTTCTCCTTCAAACATAGTGATGATACGGTCTGAAAGGCTCATAACTTCAGCCAGATCTGCAGAAACGAGCAAAACTGCCGTACCTTCTGTGCGTTTCTTGACCAATTGATCTCGAATGAATTCAGTCGCTCCTACATCAATACCGCGGGTGGGTTGGGCATCAATGAGTATTTTGGGATTTGAAGAAAATTCGCGCGCAACCACTACCTTCTGCATGTTCCCTCCGGAAAGAGAGGAAACCGGCAGTTTCCCATTGGGAGTAAGAATATTGAACTTTTTGATCAATTCATTCCCATTCTTTTCAATTTCTTCCTGATCAAGCAACAGCCCATGACGAATCGGAGGTTTAGAATAACGATCAACAATCAAGTTATCATCTATGGATTCCGGTAACGACAAACCATTTGTCAATCGATCTTCCGGGATATGCGCAACGCCAGCCATGCGAACCTCATGCGGGGTTTTTCCGGTAACTATTTTCTCATCTACAGAAGCGTGACCGGAAGCAGGCTCGCGTAAACCGGTCAGTACCTCAACCAATTCAGTTTGTCCATTGCCCTCAACACCTGCAATTCCTAAAATTTCACCCTCGTAAAGATTAAATGAAACATCTTGCAGCATTGGACGTCCTGTTTCTGAAATATAAGAGAGGTTATCGACAGTCATCACTTTTTTTCCGCGTTTTGCAGGGCTCTTTTTAATATCCAAAAACACTTCGCGCCCAACCATCATGCGCGCCAGCCCCTCTTTGGTTGCATCGGAAGTCTTCAGTGTTCCCATAACCTTTCCATTACGCATAACGGTAACACGATCAGAAATTTCTTTAACTTCGCGCAATTTATGGGTAATGAAAATGATTGTTTTCCCTTTCTTAACTAAAACTCGGACTGCATTAAATAAATCATTGGTTTCCTGGGGAGTCAGAACAGCAGTGGGTTCATCAAGGATCAATATTTCTGCACCCAAATAGAGAATTTTCAATATTTCAACTCTCTGCCGCATTCCAACGTTGATCGTTTCTGTGACTGCGGTTGGTTCAACAAATAATCCATATGTTTCAGATAATTCTTCTGTCTCTTTTATTGCTTGCTTCTTATCTAATGCAGCACCCTTGGTGGGCTCATGGCCCAGAACAATATTTTCCGCAACGGTAAAGGAAGGTATCTGCATAAAATTTTGGTGGACCATCCCTACGCCCACTTTCATTGCATCCAGTGGATTCTTGAAAACCATCTTTTTATCATTGATGAGGATTTCACCGGATGTCGGTTTTTCTGAGCCATATAAAATCTTCATCAATGTGGTTTTCCCAGCTCCGTTTTCTCCTACAATGGCATGAATTTCACCCTTTTCAACTTCGAAATCTACACCATTATTGGCAACAACCCCATTTGAATATACTTTTACTATGTCTCGCATTTCAACCAATGACGCCATCTTGCCTCCAATTCCACCTGAATGTGTAGACAGAGGTTTTGCAACCTCTGTCCATTTATTTTATATTGTTCTTTAGAAAGCAGTATCGACGGCGATGTTACCAGCAGCGAGATCTGCTTCTACCTGGGTGATCGCATCTTTGATATCCTGAGGGGTCAATGCATCATAGATATCGTTCTTTGCCAAACCAACACCATCCTCAGCCACACCTAGAGCTTCACTGGTACCCCATGGCAGAGTTCCTTCGAGGTATAGTGTAAAGGCACGATAGAGACTGTTGTCAACTTTCTTCATCATGGAAGTTGCAATTACTGCAGCGAGTTCTGGGTTCGTGTCTTGAATGATTGTTGCCTGATCGGAATCAACACCAATCGCATAGTTACCAGTTTCGAGAGCAGCCTGGAAAATACCATCACCGGTCGCGCCAGCAACCTGGAAGATATAATCAGCACCCTGTTGGTACATAGCTAAAGCCTGCTCTTTACCCTTGGCGGGATCGTACCAACCACCCGCATAGTTAACAAGTACCTGGATATCAGGTGATGCTGATTTGGCACCCTGGGTATAGCCAACAATGAAATCATCGATCACTGGAATAGATTGTGCACCAATTACTCCGACGATTCCGGTTTCGCTCATTAATCCCGCAAAAACACCAGCAACATAAGAACCTTCGTTTTGCTTATACCCGGATTCCACGTCGCCGAATCGGTCAAAACATGATGCATGAAGAAAAGTCCCACTTACAGTATAAAAAATAGTGTTTTACGCCAACATTTCATCAACTAGAAGCCAAAATTGCCACTTATGACCCACTTGGGATAGATTTTGAGGTTTATCGTCATACGCATGATTTCACTAAATAAGTGAATCGAAAAACTTCTGATTGGGATACCCTGTTAAAATTTTGAGGAGAAGAAAATAAATCGTAAGGATGTTGCCGTGATCAATAAAATCGAATTCTCCGCCAAAAATCTCACCTCCAATGCCGGTCTGTTTCTATTGCTGGAGCATACCAATAAGAAAGGGATTTTTGACCTGATTGATCGCGATCTGGTTTTTGAAAACGCATCCACCAACAAAATCAAAATGAATCACATCAAGACCATGCTGTGTGGCAACTTCGTTGGCATAGATAAGCTGGAACGGCTGAAACTGCTGCAAAGCGATCCCCTCGTCAATGAGTTCAATATTTCGATCAAAGAGCCGGAAACGGTATCACGCTTTCTGGGAAACTTCAGTTACAAAACAACCCACATGCTGAGAGAAATCAACTTCAAGGTCTTCAGAAAGCTGCTGAGAAAGAGCAAGCGCAAAACCATCACCATTGATATCGACAGCAGTGTGGTCAACGTGGAAGGCCACCAGGAAGGTGCGGTCAAAGGATTCAATCCCAGAAAGCCCGGAAACCGCTGTTACAACCTGCAGTTTGCTTTCTGTGATGAATTGAAAGCCTATATCACTGGATTTGTACGGAGCGGCAACACGTATACAGCAAACGGTGCTGCTGAAATGATCAAAGAGATCATTGCCCAGATCAAAACCGATGATTTGGAAATCCTGTTCCGCATGGACAGCGGTTATTTCGATGACGATATTATTGAAACCATAGAAGACGCCGGTTGCCAGTATTTGATCAAGGGGAAAGAATACCCAACGCTCGCCTCTCAAGTCACAACGCCAACCATTTCATTCATGAAAGGTGAAGAAGGCAGGGAAACAACGGAGCTTGTTACGAAACTGGACACTTGGGACAAAGACAGGAGATTTGTCGTATCCCGTGTATTGAAACCAGCAAAAGACAGGTCGCAACTATCTTTTCTGGAAGGCAGCGATTTCGAATACTTTTACTTTGTGACCAATACCGAGAGGGCTCCAGAAAAAGTGGTTATTGCTTACGAAAAACGCGGCAATGCTGAAAATTACATCAAAGAAGCCAAGTACGACATGGCCGTTGGACATCTTTTGCTCCAATCCTTTTGGGCCAACGAAGCCATCTTTCAGTTGATGATGCTGGCCTACAATTTGTTTTTATTGTTCAAGATGGACTTTGCAAAGGAAACGGAATACCGGCAGCAAATAAAGACATTCCGTTTGAAGTACATATTTCTGGCAGGAAAGATCATCAGAATGGCAAGAAGTGTAGTGTTGAAACTCTCAACAAATTATCCTTACCAAGAGATCTATGCAAAAAGCCTTTCCTGAAAAAACGCTTTTTTTGTCTCAACCCGTTATTTGTATTTAAGTCAGACCGAGAAAAATCATTTACAACATCCGATTTTGTGTAATGGATCGCTAAACATGCTGTACAATGGAGAAAATCATGAAAAATTTTAGTGGGTTCAGCCACAACCATCACCCTTCTGGGGTGAAAATGTTGGCAAAATATATCAGACGTGGAATTTCGGTTATAGGTAATGGAGTATACATTCTCGCAAGCGTTCGTGCAATTCTCGGGGTTAACAGCTGAATCGTAGATCATGAAGTACTTATCGGGATAATTCCCAGCAATTTGCTCAAGGAATTCCGTCATCTGATAGGTGCCTAAGACCATGATGTCATAATCCTCGTTCGCTGCTGCATCTTCTAACCCGGGCTGCCAGGCGGCTGGATCTGTTCCCATTTCAATGGTTTTGTATTCAAAACCAAAATCTTCCGAAGCCTGCTTGACACCACGTTCTGCAGAATCGAAGAATGACTTATCGCCAAGATTACCATTCACCAGGTGAATAACTTTAATTGGCTCTTCAGCCACTGCTTCTTCAGGTGATGTTTCTTCCGACGTCGCAGCTTCTCCTGCAGTGCCTGAGCATGCAGTAAACACCATAGCGGACACGATCAGCAGTGCTAAAAACATAAAAATCTTGCTCTTCATTGTTTCTCCTTATATTTAAATTTAATTGTTTTAAGATTTTCTATTCAAGTCTTTTATTGATTGTTTTCCCAAGCCACCTCCTTTTTTTGAGTTTCATAAATGAGAAGGGGTTTTCTCACTTCCTATTTCGATCTAAAGCTTACTCACTAACAGATTGTGCAATAGCGCAATCGTATTTTCAACATCATGTAAATCTGCTGTTTCGATCGGCGTATGGTGATAACGGATGGGTATAGAAATAGCGCAAGCCCGCGCACCATTTTGGGCATAAATCACTGAGGTAACTGCAGTGCTCATTCCAATCGAAATTTCATCTTGCAGTGGAATATTTGTTTTTTGCGCAGTTTCACAAATCAGGTTTGTTAATGTGTAATTTGGTACAAAAGCAGCCAGCTTTCCACGAATAGCATCCATCCATTTCACTGCCGGTCCCGCCCCCAAGCGTATATCGCTTTGCCTTCCCTCTAAATCAGGTGTATCAAAAGCAAATGTGCCATCGACGCCTACGATCACTTCTGGTCCAATAGAATTTATTGCAGCAATACTACCTATTAACATTGACTCTTCCTGTACAGAAAAGACCAGATAGAGGTCACATGCCAGCTCCTCAGGTTTTATCATTTGGGCTAATTGCATCAGGCAATAACAACCCACACGATCATCCAATGCTTTTCCGCAGATTAATGAATCGCCCAAAAATTTCAGGGGGGAATTCCATGTCAACACATCCCCTGGTTTCACTCCCAACACACGAGTCTCTTCTTTTGAAGAGGTTCCGACATCAATAAAAATCTTGGAAAAATCAGAAATAGGTTCATTGCTATCAAGATGTTGGGGCAAAACACCTGCCAGCGCTGGAAGGCATCCTTTTGAGGCCCATAGTGAAAGTTGACTGCCGGGTAATGCTCGCAGACTTGTTCCTCCCATCCTTTCTACTTTCAAAAACCCAGCAGGAAGAATACGCTGGACAATGAAACCAACTTCATCCATATGTGCAACAAACATCACACGTTTTCCTTTTCCCCCAACATGTACGATTAAATTCCCTAGATTATCAATACGACAATCGCAGATAGAAGATAAAGAGGAGCGGATAAAATCTGCAACAAGTGATTCTCTCCCGGGAACGCCAGGAATCATCACCAATTTTTCCAAAACACCATAATCATTTCGATCCGCATTCATTTCTCACCCTTAATCTATTTGATCATCAAGAATACTCATTTCGTGTTTAGGTCTATAAGACATGTCCTATTAACTAATAAAAAACTGTACTAATAAAAGCCCTCACATTGCGCAAATTTTTTTATTTGCAAATATTTGCATATTATACTTCTCCCAAACATTTGCATTACGTTTACAATTCTTTCGCCAAAATAGTAAAGATTAAGATCCTTATCTATTATGGAAATATGGGATGTGCTCATTACCTGTTCCTATTGATATCGTGAAACTTTTACTACGCCACATAGAATCGGGGAATGAATAACTTTTATTTTTCTCGTCAGCTTTTGCGTAACTCCTCCATTTTTTGTACTTTTTCTTGAATTATCCTAGTATCCCCTACATCTCTCCGGTGCCGTAAAGTGTTGGGTTCAATACGATCCAGTAACTTTTCTATTTTTGCTGAAATACTTCCGGCATCATCTCCTGTACCTACAATTGCCAGTGCTCTTGACCCAAGTGTTTGCAATCCATTCGATCTTTGAATAACTGAAGCAAAGATTATCGATAAGCCTTCATTTACTATTCTTCCTTCATCCAAATCCACAAGAACATGCTCATCCACTGATTTTGGATATGCCGCCGGAACCAGATATTTACAAACCGATGCTTGAGGGATGAATTTCAAACTCTCTTTCTTTAACGATCCATCAGCCACAGCACTTAAGAACTCTGGGGTATCTACATCCAGAAGTGCCATAACATTGATCGCCTCGGGGTCGCCTAACCTGACATTGAATTCAATTACCCGTACACCATTGGTAGTCGCAATGAATTGACCATATAAAAAGCCACGATATCCCTCTCCTGTTTCTTCTTCAATTGCGTCAACGGTCATTTGTAAGATCGAATCCGACTCTTTCAGATCATTCTCGGTAAGAAAAGGCATTGATCCATTTGAATTACTGTAAGCTCCCATACCCCCAGTCATGTCTCCTTCATCCCCATCAAACGCATATTTGAAATCCTGCGCAACCGGCATGGGAGAAACGATTCCGTCGGATACGAATGCCATTCTTGAAAATTCTTCTCCGATCAGGCGTTCTTCCAGAAGCACAACACCATCCTGGCTCAATACAGTTTGTACTCTTTCCAATGCTTCTTCCACTGTTTGGAAATGAATACCCATTACACTCACACCTTTTCCGCCGGTAAGTCCAATAGGTTTGACAGCAACCTGTCCCACTTCATGAATAAAATCGCAAGCCGATTCAATTTCTCTCACTTCTTTCCAACGCGGCGATCCTTTTTTTACATATCGATGCAGTAAATCGCGCATGAAAACCTTATCCCCCTCCAGTTTTGCTTGCGCTTTGGATGGTCCAACTACTTTTATGCCATGTGCGCGAAGGCAATCGCTAACTCCTGCGATCAACGGTACTTCGGGTCCGACAACAACCAAGTCCATTTTATTGGAAACAAAATAATCTTCCATCTTCTGAATATCTTGCACCGAGCCAATGGTTGAATAAGTTGCCAATTTACTTATCCCTGGATTAAGATGACTGCCATACACAAATAGAGCATCTTTTAAGGGAAAATGGCATAACGATTTAGCGATAGCATGTTCTCTTCCACCACTACCGATTAACCCAATTCTCATTATTCTTCTACTTTCCTGGTTGGATCAAAACGATGGGAAAGCACTGTAAACTGGTAACGTTCACTCAAATAAAGATTCTTATTTGATTCAATGGGTGTGCCGCCGGCTAAATAGGTAATAGATTCCGTATATAATAGAGGCGTTTGTGGAGAAATTTTAAGAATCTTAGCGATATAGTTGTCTGCAACAACAGGTTTTATGATCGTCTTCTGCCACGAAAGAACATGGTTGTATTGCTTCTCAAACACTTCATAGAGCGATCTTTCCATAAAATCGTAATCCAGCAAGTTGGGGCACAAATTTTCAGGAATGAATGTAACCTGATATGCGATGGGGTATGCATCGGCATAGCGAACACGTTCCAACTTAAAAACCCAATGATCTTCTGGTATTCTCAGATTAGCAGCATGAAATGGTTCAGGGTGTTCTCTAGTGAAACAGATCACTTTAGAGCCTGGTTTTAATTTTTTTTCATTGATCTCTTCAGAGAAACTCATCAGAGATTGTAACCCGTAGTCGACTTTTGGTTGACTTACAAAAGAACCCTTCCCCTGGATACGAGATACTATGCCTTCATTTTGAAGCGTCTCGATAGCTTTTCGAGCGGTGTTACGGCTAACACCGAATTTCTCCATGATGTCACTTTCTGACCATACGCGACTGCCAATTACTATCTCCCCTGAATCAATTTTCTCACGTATGAAATCACATATTTGTAAATAGATAGGCTTGTAACTTACACGGGAAATCTCTGGCACAATTTACCTCACAATTTATTGGGTTAACCCAATAAGTTATCATCGTCTATTATATATGATACTGAAATGAAATGCAAATAGAACTGCCCGATAAGCAATTCTATTAAAAGTTACTGTTCTATACCGAAAGAATTAATTTTCTATGGGAAGAGAGCTGGATCAAATTCACCAATGGTGATTGCAATGCACCGTTAATGGATGCATTCTGATCATCCACACATACCAGACTGTACTCACCCACATCCTGAAATGCTACTGCCTTATCGAATGTATGGCTCCCTTTCTCTCCCAGAGTGAACGTATAAGATGGAATAAGTTCACTATCCAGAGCCTCTCCCTTCCAGATTTCACAGGGTACCTTGCCGGTATGATCCCCACTTTGATTGCCATAGATATCAAAAGCGCCGACAGTTACAGAAAACTGTGTATTCACTTCAGTATGAGGTGATATATCCAATCCTGCAGATGGAAGATCGGAAATTTCAGCTTTCAATCGAGCGGGATCTCCTGGTTGCACAGCGATTAAATCCGAACAAGATTCAATATCCCCCAAATTTGCGCAAATTTCTACCACTTGCGCTGTCATATCGGTAGATTGATGCTGGCAACTCCGTCTACTAAATGTGCATATTTTCTAAAGATGGGAGAATCGTCCTGAGCCGGCCACACTGCCATCCGGTCCGACAAAAGCGGTTTTTTCCAATTCGTCTTGTGATCTTCCAGACCTCACTTGAAATTTCACACTGGTTTCCGATGACAAATTTACAGAGAAGAAAATTTTTCCTCCATCAATTGAATCATCCACTGGAAATTCCGCTTTGATAATCATTTAGGAATGAACGTTTCGTGATTATTGGCTTCGATGAGATCAATCACATTCAAAAGAGAATTTTCGATTGAAAATGTTTCACGGATAATCTCTTCTGTCGGAGAAACCATATCCGGAACCATCACGGTCATCGCACCAGATGCAATACCTCCCCTGATACCATTAATAGAATCTTCAATGATCATGCATTCCGTAATAGGAATTCCCAGTTCTGCAGCCGCACGCAAATAGATCTCGGGATCCGGTTTACTATGTTGTATCATATTCCCTGTGATCATTACCCTAAATGGATTTTTTATTCCCGACTTTTCAAATAAATAAGCAACTCGATCTGGATAACTTGCCGTAGCCAAAGCCTGATGAATGTTCTCACGATTGAGATAACTGATAATTTCATTGAACCCCTTTTTTACTATCACTCCTTCAGTATCGATGATTTCCTTGATGTGTCCGTGACGCCACTCAAAAATGGTTTTTCCCAATTCATAATCGCCTAAAAATTTTGTGTAGATATCAAATACATGAAGATGGTTCACGCCCATAATCTGAACAAAAAATTCATCATCCAGTCTGATATGGAATTCTTTTTCTGCCAGTTGCCATACTCGTCTTGATATGCGCTCCGTATCAAAAATAACCCCATCCATGTCAAAAATTACTGCTGAAATCTTCATACCACTCCTTAATCAATAATCCCAGCGAGTATAACATCCCTTGATTCCAAGGACATAATTTTCACTATAAAAAAGCTAAATTCGACAAAATCGGTCATTGAATGTGTTTATTCACGACAAAACTGAAAATTGGGGATTCATCAGAAAATGTAGGCATCAAATAGAAAAGTAGTGACCTTCCTCGAAAATCTGGATTTTATACTACATACACGCTTCTCCTGTATTTCATCTTTTCTTATAAACTGTTAATTACACTTTGTAGATATTATTAGTCATAATACTTTTGCATATTTGTCCAGACAATTATCCGGTATGAACTAAAACAATGGAACCACATCATAAGAGAAAGGAAAATTAATGAGAATAAGTACAACAACAAGAGAAGTATTTTGGATAGCCACGATCCTGGCAGCAGCAGCGTCGATCAGCCGTTCTGTACCATTCATTCCTATTGTCAATGGAAATGAATTCCTTTTTATAATGCTGGCTTTTGTTTTATTGTGGCTTGGTAATGTATTGAAAGGTTTCTAATAGAAGAGAGGAGAAAAAATGAAAAAGAAACTCATCATCGCAGTTGTCTCGATGCTATTCATCATGGGCATTAGTGCCATAGCGATCGGGGCGGTAAATGCGCAGAGCAATGGCGGAGTGCAGATGGCGCAGGAAGTGACCCTTGATGCAGATCTGCAAAATCTGGAGGTAACCCTCGAAGTTGGGGTAGGTGATGATACCAGCATTGGCGTTGGAGTAGATCTCAGTGGTGAAACAAGCAGCACTCCGGTGGAAAACAGTGGCTCAGGCAATAATACAGGTAGTAATGATAATACCAGTGACGACAACCATATCGGTAGTGCTCAAAATGGTTTCTATGGCCTCTTCAAAACCGGCTCAGACAGCGAAGAAGGCACGCGGGTCGGTTTCTTATCTGGTTTGGGTAATTTCATCGAAGCCAATGGGACGATCCTGCTGGTTGTACTTGGAGGACTGGTATTGCTTCTGTTGCTTTTCAAACGAGATCGCTCTGGAGAAAAGAAATAGATTTCAGATACCGATCTGAACTCGAATTCTGAACACTAGGAAGCGATTGGTCCATATTGTTAAAATCTATGCATGACCGATCGCTTTTTCTGTTATGTGCAAATTTCATATTTGTTATTTATATTTGTCATATAGTTTCTTGACCCATCCTCCTATACCATTACACATAAACGGAGTGAAAAATGAAGATCAAAACCCTATCATTGATCGTACTTGCCACCATACTGGTGGCAGCCTGCTCAACCTCTCCCAATGTGGAAACCACCAGTGCGCCAGTAACGGAGCAGCAGACCATCACAGCAGCTACTGACAGCCAGGAAAATACTGCCAGTAATTCTGGCGATAGCAGCACGGCAGCGGAAGTGAGTTTTAGCAAAGATATCTTTCCGGTCATCCAGCAATTTGCTTTGCCCGCCCACGGGCAACAGCAAAAGGGAGGGATATCCCTGGCAAATTATGAAGATATTATGGAATATGTGGTGCCTGGCGATCCGGCTGCTAGCGAACTCTATAAACGCCTGACCGGGGATGGTGTGCCGGTCATGCCCCCTACCGGAAAACTACCTGATGACACCATTCAACTCTTCTATGACTGGATCGCTCAGGGCGCCAAAAACAACTAATACGACGATACAAGATAACGAAGTTAATTAATCTGACCAAGGAAAAGGAAAAAGGGGCAGATGTACCATCTGCCCCTTTCATTACGCAGCATGAATAAAGAAGAATTTGATACGCTCATCTCCAAAACAGATAAACCAATCATCATCGATTTCTGGGCAACCTGGTGCAAACCCTGCCAGATCGCCAAACCCATCCTCCAAAAAGTGGCAGTCGATTATGCCGATCAAATACAGTTTGTGCAGATCAACGCCGATGAATCACATGAGATATTGAGCGAATACCATATTATGAGCATTCCCACCGTTGTGTCATTCCGAAATGGCAGTCTGCTGGCTCGTGTGACAGGTGTGCAGAGCGAAGGCTCCTACCGCGCGATGTTTGAGAGCGCCGCCAGCGGTGCAGAGTTCAGACTGCCCATGGCGCCACTAGACCGCACCATCCGTCTGCTAGGAGGTGGTGCCATTATCATCGCGGGCATCACTAACAGCGCCTGGTATTTGATCGTGTTAGGAGCCATCGTGGCATTCCTGGGCATCTATGATCGCTGCCCGATCTGGGCTGCCATCACCGGATTTTTCAAAAAATTGAGCAAATGACACAAGAGAAGCAGATCATCATCCGTTCCTTTTTATGCAAGATCCTTTTCCCATTGATTCCAGGGGATAGTTTTTTCAATCATCCTGCAATAAATGCAGTCTGAACCCTTTGATGAAATCGCCAATGCCCAGCATTGCCACCTCTCTGCGACCTTGTTGTTGTAATAGTTTATGTCCCTGTGCAAACTACCTCATGCATGACCACGGGCAGGGACATACCCGCCACCAGTAGGTAGCCGTTGAAGTGGATTCTGATCAGCTATGCCACCTCAATCATTCTCACATTGAAAATGGCCGCCCCAGATCGGTAAGGGTGGTTAATCCGTGGTCAGGATACCGGAGGGTAATGATATGCCATTCCCCATATAGTATTTCAGCGCGGTGTTGACCACCAAGGCACTGCCCAGTACAAGCAAGTTAAAAAATAGTACCAAATGAAAAACTTGCTCCAGTTTGACCGGAGATTGCGTTCATTATGTCTTCTTTGGAATACCGGTTGGGCTGATAGAGTGGTCACACCCGATTGACCTTAAATCATTATTTTGTGGGGTTTAGGCCCGGTTTATTGACCTTCAAACCCTATAGTGTTATTGACATACTGTGGTTAATACCAGTACAATCAAGTTAATTATTATTGTAAGGAGAAAAGCATGAACCAAGAAGCCCCTCACCGCCAGCATCATATCGATATGTTGCCGGGCGATATCGCGCCTACCGTTCTGGTCCCGGGTGATCCCGGCCGGGTGGCACTGTTCGCCGAGCAGATGGATGAAGCCTGGCAAGTAGCGCACAAACGCGAATATCTAACCTATACTGGTAAAAAAGACGGCGTGCCGATCAGTTGCACCAGTTGCGGGCTCGGACCCTCCCCCACCGCTATCGGAACAGAGGAACTGATCCGTATCGGAGCCAAGAATATCATCCGCATGGGAACCTGTGGGGCGATCCAACCGTTCATGAAAGCGGGTGACATTATCGTGGTGACCAGCGCCGTGCGCGGCGAACGCGCCACCGAGGAGTTCATCTCCATTGATTACCCTGCCATTGCCAGTCACTATATCGTACGTGCTTCCATCAAAGCCTGCCAGCGACTGGGCTTGCCCTATCACGTGGGCATGGTGCGCACACACGATGCCTTCTATCTGGAATCACCCTGGGCGTTCGGCGATTATAAAACGCGATTGCAGCCCTGGGTAGATCTGGGTGTACTGGCAGTCGAAAACGAGGCCGCCACCATGTTCGTGGTCGCCAGTATGCAGGGTGTGCGCGCGGGAGCCATCTTATTGAGCAGTGACCCGATCTTCAGCGAGGGTGAAGATGACCCCAAGCTGGAAGAGCACAAACGCGATCTGGTGCGGGTCAGCATCGAAACTGCCAAGATCCTGCACGAAAAAGGGCTGGATTAGGTAAGAGAAACGATGGAGAATAAAACCATGCAAAAACAACACCATATTCAATTACTACCGGGGGATGTCGGTGAGACCGTCTTTCTGCCCGGCGATATAAGTCGCGCCAAAGTGATCGCGGACCATTTCGACACTGCTGAGTTGGTAGCATCCAGCCGCCAGTACAACACCTACACCGGCACCTATAAGGGCGTGAAGGTCAGCGTGACCTCCACCGGCATCGGTGGCGCGGCGGCTGCCATCGCCATCGAAGAGTTAGCCAAGATCGGCGCCAAGAATTTCATCCGCATCGGCACAGGCGGCATGTTCCAGACCTGGCTGCCGATCCCGGGTATTTTGGTGATCACGGGCGCGGTGAGCGGCGATGGATTGACACGCGAGTATTTCCCACGGGGTTTCCCGGCGGTGGCGGACCTGGACACAGTGGAAGCCATGCTGGCATCCGCCAAAGAACTGGGCATCGAGGTACACGAAGGCTACGAATGGTCACACGACTCGTTTTACGCCGGCTCGGTATTCTCGAACCTTGATATCCTGGAGATCGAAAAACCGTGGATCGATGCGGGCGTGCTGATCGCATCGCAGGAAGCCTCGACCGTATTGACCCTGGCAACTGCGCGCAAATGCCGTGGGGGGGTCATCCTGGCATCGGCGGGCTGCCACCAGCATCCTGAGATCTCAGCCACACCCGAGCAGATGGTGAAAGCCATCTCGGATGCGACCAGGATCTCGCTGGAAACAGCGCTCAAGCTGCATAAGCTGGATCACGGAGAGTAAATCACAGAAAAAAAAGCCTTCCGTTCAAATCACTTGGAGGGCTTTTTTAATTCTGATCTATCCTGCTTCTTTTCGTTTACCTAAAAAATATTTCAAAAGGTGAAAAATCATATAACCCAATAGAACTCCCATTCCATTCCAGATCACATCGTTGATATCGACCGTATGGTAATACACTCCGCACACCAGCTTGATAAGCAGTTGTGTTCCTTCAAAAAATATTCCAACCGCCAGCGCTACCCATACGATGGTGCGGGGTTTCAGAGGAACGAAATACGGCAATCCAAATCCCAGTGGAATGGTCAACAGGATATTGCCGATGATATCGAACCATTGGAAGCGCTGTATATCAGCTTCCGGATAGGCTGACGAACGGATGGTCGAGCCGAAATGAAACGGGGTCCAATTGACCTGCTGCAAAGCCCGCCGGGTATCGGCAGCATTCAAGTTGGCAGGCCAATTGTCAGGGATCATAATAGGGAAGAACACCGCATCCAGCACAGCTATTATGTACAATCCAAACAAGATTGACAACAGTTCATACAGCAATCCGCGTTTTCGCTGCCGGATCATGAAAATCATCAAAATGACCAGGCATGCAAGAAACGGATATGGGTAAAGTTCGACGATCTTGATAGGTACCTCCCGGGTTTCAAGAGAATCCTATTGTACCGTTAAGAGATGTCCATTAAAAAAACTACCCATTCGGAATATACAAGATCATCGCCCACGATCAAATATCTGCCCGATCAAGCAGGCATCCCATCAAAATGCTATAATGAAGCGCATGATTTCATTAAAGGCAGATGGGGCAAAATTTTGGGACAAGAATCCCTGTGGGGGAAACTGGCAGGATTACCGGCAGTTTATGAACTGGTACCTGGCAACCGAAGCGTATCTGCCAGGTCTACTGGAGGGAATGGATCTTCAAAATAAAAGATGTCTGGATGTAGGTTGCGGGCAGGGGGTGATGTGCAACCTGGCGGCACAGAAGCATGCACGCATGGTCGGATTGGATATGTCCTTCAATTCCCTGCAGGCTGCCCGGCAGGGCGCCCGGGAATTGGGCAATGACGAACAAATCCATTTCGTACAGGGGGACGCCGAAAATCTGCCATTCCGTAATGCGGCATTTGAAACGCTTATCTCCATCGGCGTATTGCACCATACCCCTTCCATCGAAAAAAGTATCCAATCCATCCAACACGCACTGCAAGAAAATGGGCAGATCACGGTGATGTTATATCGACGCGGTAATCCGAAATGGTGGGCAACCATCACCATCCGCACCATAAGCCGCTGGATGAAAAAATTTTCCGGAAAGAAACGTCTGAGCCATACTGATGCCGATGCACCACACGGTACTGCCCTGCAGGAACTGCTGGATGTGCCCATCATGAACGCCTACAGTAATCACGAATGCATGCAACTATTTGCTGCATTCCATGATGTGAGCATTACAAACTACCAGCCCGGTTTTGCGCGCATGATCGATTTCATGCCCTGGTTGAAGATCTTCGGTAGATTGCTACGCTGGATCGACATAAAATGTCAGCAAATCTGGGGATTCTACCAGGTGATCAAAGCCCGTAAATAAATGCTGCCTGTTACTGTAATTCCAAATTCATCCGTCCTGCAATCTTTTCAGAACACGTAAGGCCCGTAAGGTAACCCAGGGATTAGGTTGTTTCTTCTCACCAATCTCCACCCAGGTCTTGCCGGTATAAGAATATTCCAACAGCCAGTTACCTTGCGCAGTCTGTTTACCTCGGATCAACTGAACGGCGTTCGCCAGGCGTGCATCATGCCCGTAGCCCAGCGCCACCAACACTTCCACCACTTGCAGCAGATCGGTGACATAGAAAAGCGGGAAGCCAAAGCGCCACCAATTGCCGGAGGGCAGTTTGCCCGCTTCACACGGATATTGCGCGCCTGCCGGATCGACGCTGAACAGGAAATCCACTCCACACTGAATAGCCTGTTCGACCAAAGGAGAATATTGTTCTTGCGGCAGTTTCGAGAATGCCAGCATGATCTTGACCGCGCCCCAGGCACACGGCAGACCCCAATTGGCACCACAGGCAAAACCAGGACCGCACTGGTAGGCATAGTAGCGCAGAGGAGCAGCGCGTTCCTCCTTGGATGCCAGTCCTTGCCCGGTAGTGGTACGTGCCATCCATGCAAAGGCACCTTCCAGACGTGGGTCGTTGCAACCCAGATCGAGCAGGGCAGCACATAGATTACCCTGCAGACAGTCGATGGTGGAAGAAGGTGCTCCGTTCATGGTGAACTGCCCATCTTCCGTGAGAGAATAATCAAGCAGGTAGTTGCAGGCGCGGGCAATGCGCTCATCCATATGCAGGTCAGCTCCAAGCTGCGCCAGCATGATAAGCGACCAAACGCTACCGGTGTACTTGGGATAATAGCCCGCTCCGGGTTTGATCCAAAATCCTGTTTTATCCATATGGGAAAGGATGTGTGCGATCAGCCCATGTTGGTGAGCTGCTTCTTTCGCACGCAGCAACACAGAATCGTCAGCAGGCAGGTCTTGCAGATCGCGCAAAGTGAGGTAACGCACCTCCGCATCGCTTTCTTCCAGCAACCAGGTGCGGATGAATGCTGGCACTTCGTCTTCCCAGAAGGACATCGATCCTCCTTACTGAAAAATTTCGTCAAAATAGTTTGGATATCCTCGCCTTTTAGATAAACCAGGTCAGGTATATCATCTTTAATATACAAGGAAACAGAAATCTAGAAAAGCATATACATATAATCCACACTCATAGATCTTCCATTAATTCGTTGAATATCATACATCGATGAACATTGGTATGCCATCGATTCAGAAAGGTTCATATTTCTAAATGGAATAGGCAAACCATCCTACCGCATTAATTCTTTTCCAGTACCAGGTGATATCCCATGGGTGCAGGATATATCACTTTGAATGGATCTCCGATAAATGGATGGACGGATAATGTCCTTAGAGGCTGTGGAAAAATGGAGGAAATTTGGAGAAAAGTGGAGAGAATGAAGATTTTTCAACGCAAAACCCTCTATCT